>Ga0302237_1000016_pt1 | contig 237139 bp, 190 predicted proteins | sample AAG_UR_Ala_MG_FD_193530 | JGI IMG/M metagenome (GOLD analysis project Ga0302237, IMG submission 193530) | Enriched activated sludge microbial communities from anaerobic digester in WTTP, New Holstein, Wisconsin, United States - AAG_UR_Ala | ecosystem: Engineered > Bioreactor > Anaerobic >... | reverse complement strand
GTGGCGGCGGCGCGCGCCATGACCGGCGCGTCGTCGAACCGCAACGGGTTCCTCGAGGTGAACATCGACGCGGGCGACGCGTCGCACATCCCGCAGATACAGGGGCAGGTGTCGCTGAAGGGCGTGTTCGCGGGGCTTGATCTGCTCGTCGCGGTGGGCGGCGCATGGGGTCGCGAGAATTACAAGGGAGGCGTCTTCCTCAACAACGACAAGACCGTTACCTACATCGGTGGCATCGAGGATGTGTACCTGATCAACCCGGCGCTCAAATTGTCGCACGAATACTTCGAGGTGGGCGGCAAATTCTTCTGGGGTCAGAATCTCGATGTGTTCGGCGCCTTCGGCGGCGCGCTCATCAGCGAGAACGCGAACACCGACGGGACGATCAAGCGGGTGCTGGGCGGTCAGCGCACAATGGGATACTGGGCGCAGTTGACCGGCAAGCCGTTGCCGGGCTGGAGCCTGCATGTGGGCTACAGCGCCGAGGATCCGGATCAGGATCAGGAAAAGGCGGCGCCGCTCTTTTTCAGGAACTCGTCGATATGGGTGTCGACCTTCTACAAATTCTTCGGTCAGGTGACACTGGGTTTCCAGTGGCAGCAGATACGGACGGAGGGTATCTCCATCAAAAATGCTCCGCGCAAGAGCATGACCGGCAATGTCCTGATGGGGGACGCGAAACTTGAGTTCTGACCGCCGTTCGGGCGGAATGCCCGCCGCCGGCACGGTCGCTCTCATCACCGGCGCCGCTTCCGGCATCGGTCGCGCCGTTGTCGATGATTTCGCCGTTTCGGGCATGAAGGTCTACGCGCTTGACCGCGACGCCGTACGGCTCGACGAGGCGGTATCGCGCTGGCGGTCGTCGGGGTATGCGGTCGAAGGCCGCGTACTCGACTGCAGTGATCGCGGGGCGCTCGTGGCGCTCGCCGCCGAGATCGATCGCGCTGACGGACGGCTCGATATCCTCATGCTCAATGCCGGCATCCTCGTCGGCGGGCCGATAGGGGAGATAGACGAGGCAGACATAGAGCGCATCGTCGCGGTGAACCAGATGGCGGTCGTTCACGGTGTCCGCGGCTTTCTGCCCCTGCTGAGGAAGAGCGGTCGGGGAGCGACCATCGTCATCACTTCGTCGGCCGCCGGGCTGTGCGCCTTCCCGTTCGTCGCCCCTTACTGTATGACCAAGTTCGCGGTCGCCGGGTTCGCCGAGTCGCTTGCCGCCGAACTCGCCCCCGAGGGTATCTCGGTGCTTACCGTCTTCCCCGGCATGGTGCGGACGGCGGTGTTCGATAACGGTCGCATAGCGCTTCCGGGCCGCGGTCTTGAGCAGGTGCTTTCGATATTCGGTCGCCGCGCGATCGATCCCGCGACGATAGCCCGTCGCATCGTACGGGCGATACGGCGTCGGCAACGCATCCTCACGCAGTTGGGGGCCATGTGGCCGCTTCACCTGATAAAGCGCCTTTCTCCCGGACTCTATCAGTCGCTCTGGGCGTTCATGACCCGCCGGATCGTCGGGCGTCTCGAAAAATAACGCGGTTCCGCTAAAAATTGCCTCCGGTCCCCGCTTGTGTCATACTGCGCCGACCGGAACGGGAGGCGATGCTCATGGCGAAGAAGAAACACACGATGTTCGTCTGCCGCAACTGCGGCAGCCAGTCGCTCAAGTGGCTCGGGCGCTGTCCCGAGTGCGGCGAGTGGGACAGTTTCGATGAGAAGGATGAGACCGCGTTCACGGTGAGCGCCCGCGACGGGAAGGAGCCGCTGATCGTGCATATCGCCGATGTCGCGATGACGCCGGCCGACCGGGTGGACTGCGGGTCGCCCGAATTCAACCGTATCCTCGGCGGCGGCGTGGTGCGCGGCAGTTACAATCTCATATCGGGCGCTCCCGGCGTCGGCAAGTCGACGCTCATGCTCCAGATAGCGCTCAAACTGGCGCACGGCCGGAAGGTGCTCTACCTGAGCGGCGAGGAATCGGCGGCGCAGGTCAAACTCCGCTTCGGCCGGCTCAGCCGCAGCGACGCGCAGAGCGGGCTGTTCATCAGCAACGAGAACAACGTGGACCTCCTGCGGGGCATCGTGGCGCAGGAGAAGTTCGATGTGGTGTTCGTCGATTCGATCCAGAGCGTCTTTTCGAGCGCCGTGCCCGGTATCCCCGGCTCGGTGAGCCAGATAAAGGATTGCGCGGTGCGCCTGCTCGAGATGGCGAAGAAGGACGACATCACGCTTTTCGTCATCGGTCATGTCACCAAATCGGGGACCATCGCCGGGCCGATGCTTCTCGAACACATGGTCGATACCGTGCTCTATTTCGAGGGCGACCCGACGCTCGGCTACCGCGTCCTGCGGACCACCAAGAACCGTTTCGGCAGCACCGACGAGATCGGGATATTCACGATGACCGCGCAAGGACTCGAGGAGGTCGAGAACCCGTCGCAGTTCTTCGTGTCGAACCGCGAGGAGAACACCTCCGGCTCGGCGCTCGCCCTCATCATGGAGGGGACGCGGCCCTTTCTCATCGAGGTGCAGTCGCTCACCACGAATTCCAATCTGCCCCAGCCGCGCCGCGTAACGAGCGGCATCGACAACGGCCGTCTGGCGATGATAACCGCGGTGCTCGAAAAGCGCGGCGATGTCTATTTCTCCAGTTTCGATGTCTTCGTCAATGTGGTGGGCGGCCTCAAACTCAAGACCCCGGCGAGCGATCTTCCCATCGCGGCGTCGCTCCTCTCGTCGATGTTCAGCATCGCCGTGCCGTCGCGGGTCGCCTTCATCGGCGAAATGGGGCTGGCGGGCGAGATACGGGAGGTGCCGGGGATCGAACTGATGCTCAAAGAGGGGGCACGCCTCGGCCTCAAGCGGATCTATGTGCCGGTCCTGCGCCACAAACCGAAAGTGAAGGGTCTCGAACTCGTCGAACTCAAGAACATCTTCGGGCTCATCGAAGAGATCCGCACCATGAAGATATTCGAGTAGGCCCATCCATTATTTATGATAATCATAACATTGATTGATAAATCATCATAAAACCTATTGACAAATTATCATATATCGGGCAAGATGGTCCGTCGAGGTAGAAGGAGGCGCATATGCGTTGGATAGATCGACTTGCGAAGGGGGCTATCGAGAAAGCGGTCGCCCAGCGTCCGGCGGTGTTGGTCACCGGGATCCGGCAATCGGGCAAGACCTCGCTTCTCCGACGGATATTTCCCGACGCCGCCTATGTGACACTCGACAATATTTCGCTGGCCCGTGAAGCGGCCGAAAGCCCCGCCGCCTTCATCGAACGGTGGAAGGGGGAGAGTCGTGTCATCATCGACGAGATACAGTACGCCCCCGTCATATTGCGAGAACTGAAAATGGCCATCGATGAGGGGCGTTCGCAGAAGGGGAAATGGATACTGACCGGCTCTCAACGATTTTCTCTCATGAGCGAAGTGACCGAATCGCTGGCGGGGCGGATCGCTATCGTCGAACTGGGCACCCTCTCGGCGCGGGAGTTGCGGGAGGCCGCAGTACCTTTGTCTTTGACACGCCTGATCTTCCGCGGCGGATTCCCGGAACTGTGGGGTGATGAGACGCTTGATGCCGCGTCGTTCTATGCCGATTATCTGAAGACCTATATCGAACGCGATGTGCGGTCGATCCTCCGCGTCGGCGACCTGCGCGATTTCCAGCGCTTCATGCGGGCGTTGGCGGTGCGGTGCGGCTCGCTACTCAATCTTTCGGACCTGTCGCGGGATGTGGGGATCGCGCTCAACACGGTCAAATCATGGCTTTCGGTGCTTGAGGCGAGCGGGGTCATCGTCCTTTTGTCTCCCTTCTCCGAGAATATCGGTAAACGATTGATCAAAGCGCCGAAACTTTATTTCGCCGACACGGGACTCGCGGTGTCGCTGATGGGTATCGATGATGCGGAACTTCTGTCGAAACATCCGCACCTCGGCGCGCTCTGGGAAAATCTGGTGATCGTCGAACTGATAAAGGCGGGCGGCGGTGTGCCGGGGCAGGATCTTTTCTACTACCGCGATTCGAACGGGACGGAGATCGATGCGCTTCTGGTGAAGGTGAAGCGACTGCGCGCATTCGAGATCAAAACGGCGACGCTACCCGACGAGAGGAAACTCAATTTCAAGTCGGTAGTGCCGTTGCTGCGTGAGAAAGGGTATGCGGCCGAGGCGATCGTCGCGGCGCCGGTCCGCGAAGGGACGCTGACCTTTAGGGACTATACGATGATCAATCCATTGATGCGGGATCTGGTGGCGTAACGCATTTGAGGGGGTGTGTCATGAGAATCCTCGGCATTGCGGCGATCGTTCCGTTGATATGCGTTGCTTGTGAATTTACCGATGGTCCGAACTATACCGCTTACGAGCCTCCCTCATATCAATGGGGTGCGCTCGATGGTGAGAGCGATGTCTTTGCGAAGGCGATCGCACTCGATGAGAACGGGGATGTCTATGTCGCCGGGCTGGTTCAAGGCCATGGACTTCTACCTGATGCCGAAGGAAGCGGTCCATTGTTTCTAACAAAATTCCACGGGATCGTGCCGCAATGGACATTACAGCGCGACGAGGGTGTGGTCGCAACATTGACCTCTGATGGTTCTGGACATTTATATGCCGCCGGTATATCGGACAACAATGCAGGAATAATCCTATTACGCTTCACCACCGACGGTGTTTTTGAGTGGTCCGTTCGTTGGCGGGGGATTACGACGGGGTTCGATGCGGCCTATGCAATAACGCGAATTCCCACCGGCGAACTGCTCGTTGCCGGGGTGACGGGAATTGACGCTGGCGAACTGCCGACGGTGGGCGATGCGGTCGTGGTGACTTTCTCGCCCGACGGCGCGGTCATCAAAGAATCGATATGGGGTAGCGATGGGACCGATGTCGCGTTGGCCATCGCGGTCGCCTCCGACGGTTCGCGCTATGTCACGGGGTATACCACCGGCACGATGGAGGGACAAACGGCGGGTGGCGGAGAAGACCTTTTCGTTACCAAACTCGATGTGGAGGGCGCACCACTTTGGCATCGTCAGTTCGGACTCGATTACGATGACCGAGGGACCGCTATCGCCGTCGACAGCAAAGGGGCTGTCTTGGTGACCGGCTATCGCACGATGGGCGGCAGCTATGGTGAGGTGCGTCAGGCGGTGCTTCTTGGTTTTTCGACAGATGGCGAAGAAAAATTCACGACCATTCAACCGGACAAGACGGCGGCATACTCCTTAGCCTTCGATGCCGAGGGGAATGTATATACCTTCGGTGAGAGCACTGGATATTTTCCCATGGATAAAGAACTCATCGAAGTCGATCCTTACAAGTACATGGACGGACCGCTCCTGCTTGCCAAATGGAAAAGCGACGGGACTTTTGTGGACGGTGTGAAATGGGGAGACAGGTACTCAAACGATCCCGTGTTGCCCGCTGCCATGGTTATCCATAACGATACGGTCTATGCGGTCAGTTCGGTCATCGGAGAGTATACGACCCCGAGGAACAGCATAGAATGTCGGTGGCGTCGTTGTGCCGTGTTGTCGATGATAGATCTGAATAATTAGATAAGATTCATGGCCGCCACCGCAGACAAGTGTTCGGCGCATCTTCTCCGATGAACCCGTAATGACGCGCCATCCAGTAGGCGACCAGATAATCGACGCCGGGGTAGAGAAAATTCGGTATCCCCGGATCGATCAACTCCCAGGGGTTGCGCTCCCACATGAAACACGAGGGGACGCGGTCGGCCACATCGATCGCGACCGAGGAAAGCCCTTCGCAACTGGAGTCGGCGGGATATTTCGCGGTGTTGTCCACCGGCGGTGCGGTGAGCGGCGCGGCGGGGAACTGGGCAAGTTGCGTGTTGTGGGCGGCTATCACCGGTCCGGTATTGTCGCCGGGAGCGGCCTGCGACGCGTAGATGTAGGCGAAGAACACATTCTTGTGATCGTCGACCGCGGCCCAGAGTTTATTGCGCAGGACATCATCCTGAATGCGCAGTTCCCGTGACGGGTCGTCCTCGAGCCGAACCCAGTTGTAAAGCGGCTCGAAGGCGATGTTGAATCCGTGGTAACTCGCGCCGCACTGGCTGGTGTCGGTGTAGCCGTCGGCGAGGTCGAGCCATTCCTCGAAATGGTCGTTGTAATGCTGGAGTATCGCCGCGCGCCGTGCCGCGTAGGCCGGTACGCCGTCGGTCACCTGCAGGGCGACGCGGAACATCCCGGCGAGTTGTATCGCCTGAGTGCGCAGATAGAAGTCGGGCACCCAGCCGAAGCCGGGAAGTTGCCGGAGGTATATTGACGGATTGGTCCAGAAGTTGAGGAAGCCTTTGCTGACCTCCTCGCCCGAATCGGTGTTGAACGCGAGGAAGGGGCGGCCGTTGTCGTCGTTCTCGGCGCTGTTGTAGACGGCGTACTGGATATTCATCGTGTAGGGTATCGTGACGCCATTGATGGAGAAGTCGATGAGTACGCTCCGCACCTCCATCAACTGCTCGATGAAGTTGACGACATTTGAGCGGATGATCTCTTTGAGCGCCTCGTCCTGTGTTGCTTCATAGGCAAAAGAGAAGCCCAGCAGGGTCCCCTGATACTGATCGCGGCTGATGTCTCCCTTCCAGTGCCAGATATCCCCTTCGAACCAATGGTCCTTATGATTTTCGTAGGGGTGACCGGGGTCGTAGTCGAAGATCGCGACCACCTCCGGAGCGCTGTCGGCCGGTGCGGCGTAGCGGGCCAGATAGCCGCGGTCGCCGACGATCCGCCACCAACGGTCCATCACGCGGACCGTCCGGTCGATCTGCGCGGCCGCGTCTGGGTCGCCGGTGACCATAGAGCGCATCGCCTCGGCGGCGAGGTAGGTGCCGGTCCAGATCGGCGAATCGCGTCGTCCGGTGTGCATCGTCGCCTGCGTGTAGGTCGTATCGCTGAACTGGGTGCGGAAGATGCCCCCTTCGGGCATCAACCGGTTGCGCAGAAGCGGCAGATAATTCCGTGCACGGTTGTGCATATGGCCGTTGCCGTCCTCGATGTCGGTCACCCACTGCTGCGCCGTATCGTTCCAGAGTGTACAGGTCCCCTCGGCCGAGACATTGCCCACGACACAGAGGTCGACGCAGGCGGGGGGCGCGTTGTCGATGTCGGGCGTGACATCCGTGATGGCGTCGTCATCGTCGGCAGTGATGGTGTCATCGTCAGTGAGGGTGGTGTCATCGTCGGTGACGATCGTATCGTCATCGGATTGATCCCACTGATCGGTCGCATCATCGTCAATGGCATCGTCATCGGGTGTCGTGGTGTCGTCCCCGCCGTCGGGCAACAGGTCGTCTGTTCCTATCCCGTCCCCGTCCTGTAAGTCCTTTTCCTCGCTCAGGTCCTTTTCCTGATCCGGCAGTTGGCTGCCGTCGTCGGGTGACTCGACGCAGACCCCATCCTCGCAGGTGTAGCCGTCGCCGCAGTCGAGTGGCGTGGTGCATTTCTTATCGGTTGTTTGCGCCGAGCAGGCAACGAGAGCGAACAGTGACACCAGCGAGACCATCTGTGCGATGCGGTTCATGATCTACCCTCCCCCGGAGTGTGTAGTAAAAACTCCATATAATACACGATACATGAATTCTGTTTGAAAGCAACAACTTTTTTATCTAATTGTAATCTATAGATTTTATCTGATTTATGAAAACGCTAATCTGTGTATTATAATTAGAACGATATCCTGATATTCGGTCGAGAAGTGCTCCCGGTCAAGGATGATGGCCATGAGGTGTCGCTGTTGCCTTCAGAAAAGGAGTTGATGCCGGGCGTGTCCGTATAGTTTGATTTCCCGCCGATCTTCCAACTTGAAATATAGGAGGCCACCATAACGACGAGATTGTCGGACGAGAAGTAGGGGAATGGGGTCGTCAGCGTGAAATCCTTCCATCCGGTAGAGGAGAGGCTGGTAGAGGAATCGTATACGAGCGTCGCGTCGGTGGTGTCCCATGTCGTCGGCGCGACGGTCTCGGTGGTCGTTTTCAGGTATATCTGTACCGTCGGTGATCCCGAGGATGTGTCCGCAAGATACCACCCCAAGTCGATGATCGTTCCCGGCCGCGCTATCTCCGCCGCGGTGTAGATGGCGATGCTCCTCCGGTAATTCATGGCGGTGCTGAGCGGCGGATAGGTGCTCTCGGTCCCTGTGCCGACGATGACGGTGTCGGGCAGGACGATATCGTCGTCGGTCATGACCGCGTCATCGACAGGAAGCGATTCCGCGTCCGAAAGCAGTTCGTCGGCGCCGCTCTCGTCGGTCTGCGTCTCGTCGGCCATATCTTCGTCAGGCGTTTCATCAGACAGGAGTTCGTCCTCGTCGGTGGCAACTTCATCCTGCTCCGGCAGGAGTTCGTCGGTCATCTCGTCGGGGACGAGGGGGTCTTCGTCGAGGGTGACCGGCTGATCGTCGACCGGTGACGAGGCGTCATCGACCGGCCCCTCATCGTCGATGATCAACGCGTCGGCGCCATCGGGCGATGCCTCGTCGGTCATCGTGTCGGGGAACGCCGTGTCATGGTCTCCCGATGGGGTATCGGTATCGATGCTTCCCTTCTCGATGCAGAAATAATCGGGGCCGCACTCCATCCCTTCGGGGCAGTCGAGTATGGTGCCGCAGGGGATCTGCTCTTCCGTTTCGGGGGTCGAGCAGGCGATGGTCATGAGGGCGATAATGCCGATGGCCGCCGTGCGTGTCATGGTACGAAGCATGTCAAGACCTCGCGTATCGTGGTTGTTCGTTCTTCTTGTCGGGCGATGCTCAAGCCGATCCTCCCGGAAGCGCACAAGACTATGATATAAAATTATATCTTATAAAGTCAAGTAATTCCTGAGAAGATGACGACTTCCTTTACTTTTCGCTCCGGAGGGTTACCATCAAGGCGCCGATCAAGGAGGAACGGAGATGGGTGACGCCGAACTGATCAAACGACTTCAGGGAACGGGGCTCAACCGGCTTGAGTCGGCCGTTTATCTGTTGCTGTGCCGGCAGTCGCCGCTGACCGGCTACCGCATCGCCCAGCATCTCGGCGAGGCCTCGGCGAATATCTACAAGGCGCTCGATACGCTGGTGATCGAAGGGGCGGTCATGGTCGAGGACACCCCCGGCACGCGCTATTTCACCGCCGTTCCGTCCCAAGAATACCTGGCGCGCCAGAAAAAGGATTTCGTAGAGAATTGTCGCGCGCTTGAAAAACAACTGGCCGGTCTTTCGGCGCGGACCGCCGATGAGCGGGTCTATCGGCTCGAAACGATCGATCAGGTGATGGAACGGGCCGAGGAGATGATAAGGAACGCCGAGGTCCAGATAGTCGTCGATGCCTTCCCCCGCCTGTTGGAGCGGATCGCGCCGCTTCTGTCCGAAGCGGGTACCCGTGGTGTCTCGGTGACGGTCAACGGGTACGGCGATGTGAAGATGGATCGCTGTATCGTGGTGCAGAAGAACGCCGCCGAGACGGTACTGACCATGTTCCCCGAGGATTGGCTGAGTGTCGTGGTCGATGCCGACAAATACCTGCTCGCGGTCATCGATCGCGCCGGGACCAAGGTAGAACACGCGATCTGGAGCAACAGCCCGCATCTTTCCTATGTCCTTGCGAGCGGTATGGCGGCCGAGATACTGCTCGGCGAGGCGTCGCGGATACTTCGGGAACATGGCCTGACCGCCGAGATACGGAAAACGACCGAAAAACTGGCGGGGCTCCTCATCGCCGAACCGCCCGGCTACCAGAAGATCGTGGGGAAACGGCCGCGCAACGGCGAAGCGGCGACCGTTCCGGCTCGCAAGAAAAAGAAGCAATAGCGCTCGATGGGCTATCGCGAACTCGATCTGCGTCTGAAGCCGGGGCACACCGACGCCGACCTGCGCGCGGCGGTGGCCGATGTGTTCAAGGTGACCGATCTTTCCTGCACGATAGCGAAAAAAAGTCTCGATGCGCGGCGGAAGAACGACGTCCGGTGGCAGGTGCGGGTCGGGGTGAGTTCGCCCGAACTTGCGGGCGGCGAGATGCCGGTCGCGCCGTCCTTCGACATCCCCCGGCGTAAGCGTGACGGTCAGGTGGCGGTGGTGGGGAGTGGTCCGGCGGGGATCTTTGCGGCGCTCGTTCTCGCGCGGGCCGGATGTGCGGTAACGCTTTTCGAGCAGGGGCCGGAGGTCGCGGCGCGGGCTCGGGATATCGCCCGGTTCGAGCAGGGAGGCGCCTTTTCTCCCTTTTCCAACTACGCGTTCGGTGAAGGGGGCGCCGGTACTTTCTCCGACGGTAAATTGACCTCTCGCACCAAAACGATAACGAAGGAAAAGGCATTCATCTTCGAGACGCTCATCGCGGCGGGCGCCCCCGATGAGATCCGCTATCTCGCCGCACCGCACCTCGGGAGCGACAATCTGCTCCGTATCCTGCCGCGGCTCCGCGAGATGTTGCGGAACGAAGGGGTGTCGTTGAAATTCGACACGGCGGTGACCGACCTTGCCATCGCGGACGGTCGTGTGACGGCGCTTTCGTTCAGCGGTCCCGAAAGCGGCACGATCGAGGTCGTCGCCGCCCTTTTCGCGCCGGGTCATTCATCGTATCGCGCCTTCCGGATGCTCATGCGACGCGGCGTTCCCTTCCGTACAAAACCGTTCGCCGTCGGCTGTCGGGCCGAACATCCGCAGGAACTCATCAACGAGGCGCAGTGGGGGGTGAAACGGCTTGACGGGGTGAAGGCGGCCGAATACAAACTGACGAGCGCCATGGCGGGGCTCCTGCCGGTCTATTCGTTCTGCATGTGCCCCGGCGGGACGGTCGTCCCGGCGACACCGCAGGAGCGGCTGTCGGTCGTCAACGGGATGTCGCGCTACCAGCGGGACGGTCGGTTCGCCAATGCGGCGGTCGTGGCGGCGGTACATCCCGACGAACTCTTCGGCATGCCCGGCATCTCCCCCGATGCGGCGCTGGAACGACTCGAGGAACTCGAACGGCGTTGGTATGGCGCGACCGGATCGTACGCCGTCCCGGCGATGACGATAGCCGATCTGCTTGCCGGGAAAAGCGGCGGCGCGTTATCCGCGTCGAGTTACCCGCTCGGTGTCGTGCCGTACGATATCTCGATGCTTCTGCCGGAACGGGTCATCAGTTCGCTTCGAGCGGGGCTCGCCCATTTCTCGCGCAAACTCAAGGGATATGGAACGGGGGCGCTCCTCGGTCTCGAGAGCAAGACCTCCTGTCCGGTGCAGGTCGTTCGCGAAGAACGGGGGAACGCGGTCGGTACGGGGAACCTCTATCTGTGCGGAGAGGGAAGCGGCTGGTCGGGCGGCATCGTCAGTTCGGCCGCCGACGGTATCCGGTCGGCGCTAGGCCTCCTCGGTACGCGAGGGCAGTAGTTCCCTGCCGTGTCCCGCGCCGCGATTGATGAGATAATGCACCACCTCGTACTGCTTGTCGCGCTGAGCGTGGTCGAGCAGCGTCAGTCCCTGAGCGTCGGGAGCGGTCACATCGAAGCCGGTCCGCTCTATGAGCAGATCGAGCGCCTCGGTCCGTCCGGTGCGCGCCGCATAGAGGATGATGTCGCGCAGTTCCGCTTCCTCATAGTGTTCGAGCGATACCTGTTCCGGTTCGTCGACGATCCACGCGAGCAGATGTTCGTAGTGCCGGACGATGTGGCGCATGCCGACGAGGCTGAACTCCTCATCATCGTTCGGGCCGGCGAGATCGGGCTTCGACGGGATGGTCTCATCGAAGCGCCGCGCGACCTCCGAGAACATCTCGGTGATGAGATCGGCGGTCGCCGTAATGGTGTTCCGTACCTTTGTTTCGATCATGTCCTCCTCCCTTGTCAACGGGTCAACGATCAGGTAATGGGCAGATGATAGGGGAAAAGAAAAGCGAAGTCAAGAAAACTAGACTGACATGTCAGTTCATTATTGAAACTCATGAATTTACTTATGAAAAATCTTCGGTTGACCGGTTGCTTCTTCTAAAGAGATGATGAGTTTGCTTTTCAGAGGGAACAGGATAGAATGGTCATCCCGATAGGGACATTGCTAGGGAGATGGTTCACATGAAGCGCTCGTTTTTCATCACGATCCTCGTGGTCTTTTGTCTTGCGGGGGCGGCAGACCTCCCCGTCCTTCCGAAGATGGTCAGCCCCCTTCAAAAGATCGGCGTGCTCGATGATCAGACCCCGCTCATCGTCAACGGGGACGAGACCGACTACGAGATATACCAGAGCGCCGTCGGCATCATGGTGGATGGTTCGCTCTGCACCGCGAGTCTCATCGATCCCGAGGTGCTGCTCACGGCGGGGCACTGCGTCTATCTGTATGAGAACAACCAGTTGATCATCGATGCGGTGTCGGACCCCGACGCGGTCACCGTGAAGGCGGGAGCGAACATCATGTACGGCGGCACGACCATCGCCAAGGCGGTCGAGGTCGTCAAACATTCGAGTTGGGAGGGCGATCTTGCGTGGAATGCGATCGATCTCGCGCTCATCCATCTCGACCGCAAGGTGACGACGCTCGATCCGTTCCCGGTCCGGGTCGCGCCCAGTGAGCAGGAGGACGATACCGGCGTCATCGTCGGCTACGGTATCACCAGCACCGGCGGCTATGATTCGGGCGTTCATCGCTATGGCAACACCACCATCCTCGATCTGGTGAGCGGCACCAAGGCGCTCATCGAGATCGGCGACCCGGCGGGGGCCTGTCAGGGCGATTCGGGCGGCCCGTTCCTGACCCGGCAGTTCGATAAGGATGTCGTGTCGGGCGTCGCCTCGTTCGTGACGGGAGAGTGTTCGGCCACGAGCGGCAGTTATTACACCTGGGTATTTCAGTACCGCGATTGGATAGAGTCGGTGATCGTGGACCTCACCGGTCACGGTTTCGTGAGCGAGGAGTCCTGCGGCGATGACAACGACATCTGCGACCCGGGCGAGCAGACGCCCTGCGATCAGGTGGACCCACACTATGCCTCCACCACCAACGCGACCTGCAACGATGGCTGTTACTGGTGGGAGACCGCGGCATGCGTTCCCGACTGTGGTGACGGCTATGTGATGTTGCCCGAGGTCTGCGACGGTAGCGGGACCGACTGTGCGAGTCTCGGTCAGTACCAGTCGGGGACGAGCGCCCCCTGCAAGAACGACTGCACCGGGTACGACACCTCGGTCTGCACGGCGACCGATTGCGGCGACGGCGTCAAGGAAGGGAACGAGTTCTGCGATACCCAGATAACGAGTTGCGAGACGCTCGGCACCTATCCCGAGAACTATTACGCCCGGTGCAACGATGCGTGCACCGGCTACATCATCGAGGACTGCACGGGCGGCCTCATCATCTGCGGCAACGGGAATATCGACCCGTTCGAGGAATGCGACGACAGCAACACGGCCTCGGGGGACGGCTGTTCATCCAAATGCAAGACCGAGGTGAAGCCCGATGCCGATGCGGTGTCCCCCGATGGGGCGGACCCGGATGGTGACGGGGATCCGGAGGTCGACATCGTGCCGACCGACGATGACGGGAGCATCCTTCCCGACGAGGCGGTGAATGATGATATCGTCACGGTCGATGATGCGCCGACCCCCGACGAGGTGTCGCCCGACACGATCGCGGTCATGGACGATGATGCCGCGACCGGCCCCGATTGCGGGAACGGCGTACTCGAGGACGGCGAGGAATGCGACGACGGCAACATGAAGCCGGCCGACGGCTGTAACCCCGATTGCACTCTGCCCGATGTCACGCCCGATGTCGATACGAGGCCGTTCCGGATGGTAGCATCCGATGGTTGTTCGTGCGCGGTCATTTCGTTCTGAGGCCGTTCATGGCGCGGAATTTCTGTTGCGAGATACTGCCGGAGATCATGAAGCGCTGGTCCATGCGCGCCCTGTCACCGGAACCGCTTCCCCATTACGATATCACCGCCATCTGCGAGGCGGCGCGCTATGCCCCGTCGTGCTTCAACGAACAGCCGTGGCGCTTCATGGCGGCGACATCGCCGACCGATATCGAACGCCTCCGTTCGTTCCTCGCGCCGAAGAACCGCCGGTGGGCCGATGTCGCTCCCGTGCTTCTGCTCATCCTCGCGAAGAAGACCTTTGCCCGCAACGGGAAACCGAACCGCTGGTCGTCGTTCGACACCGGCACGGCGTGGGGGTATCTCACGCTCGAGGCGTGGCGGCGGGGCATCGTTGCCCACGGCATGGGCGGCTTCGATGCGGAAAAGGCGCGCAGTGAACTTAAGATACCAGACGACCACGATATCATCGCTATGGCGGCGCTCGGCTATCCGGGCGATCCGGCGAAATTGGCAGAGGAGTTCCGCGAGAGCGAGAAGCCCGGCGAGCGCCGGCCGCTTCCCGATACCCTGCTGTCTCCCGACCACTTTATGAGGTAACGCATGTGCCCGTTGCGGACGCCCACCAACATCGCCGTCATCGTGTCGTTCTTCGCGCTGTTCATCGTGCTTGACATCGCGCGCCGCTTCGTGAAGGACCCGTTCGCGGCGAAGGTGCTCCGTATCGTTGATACCGCGCTCTATGTCGCGGCGTTCCTCTTTGTCGCGTCGCTTCTGTTGCGGCGGTTCCTCTAGCTCTTCTGATTGCGCCCGGCCACCATCTTATATTCGAACAGGCGGCATTCGAGCGACCCGTTGAACAGCGGGATGCGGCGCGAGGTCGCCAGCCGGATGGACTTCGCCATCTGCAGGTCGGCGGTGAAAAGATAGGCGTCCCAGCCGCTGAACCGCTTTTTCAGAGCGTCGCCGAGTTGTGGATAGAGTTCCTCGAGCGCCCGCCGGTCGCCCATCCGCTCGCCGTAGGGGAGGTTGGCGACGAGTATCCCTTCTGCGGCCGGCGCGGTCACCTCGCGGACATCGGCGCGGTTCAGCGTCACCGCGCCCGCCAAGCCCGCCTCCTCGAGGTTCTGCCGCGCCGTCTCCAGCGCCTCGGCCGAGATGTCGCTCCCGAAGATGGGGAGGGCGACCTCTTCCCTTTCTGCCGCTATCGCTTGAGCGGAGATATCTTTCCATTTCTTCGCGTCGAAATCTTTCAGTTTCTGGAAGGCGAAGTTGCGGGCGATGCCCGGCGCGATGTTCAGGGCCCTCTGTGCCGCCTCGAGGAGGAAGGTTCCGCTGCCGCACATCGGATCGAGGAGCGGGACGCCGGGCTTCCAGCCGGCGAGCGCGAGGATGCCCGCCGCCAGATTCTCGCGGATCGGGGCGGCGCCGGTGTGCCGCCGGACGCCCCGCTTGAACAGGGTGTCGCCTGAGGTGTCGAGCGACAGCGTCATGCGCGACTCTTCCAGCAGGCCGTGGATGCGGATGTCGGGGTCGTTCGTATCGACACTCGGCCGCTCTCCGGTGAGATGGCGGAAACGATCGCAAACGGCGTCCTTTATCCGCAGACCGGCGAAATTCAGGCTTTTCAGCGGGCACTTGATGCCGACCATGTTGACGCGGATGGTGCGCGTCACGGTGAACCATGCTTCCCACGGCAGGACCGAGGCGGTGTCGTAGATGTCCTGTTCGGCATGGTACTCGCTGACCGATATCCGCCACAGGATGCGGCTCGCGATACGGCTGTGAAGATTGGCGCGGTAGCACAGCGACAGGTCGCCCTCGAAGTGGACGCCTCCCTCGTCGAGGCGAACGCCGCCGGCACCGAGCGCGGTCAGTTCGTCGCCGAGCACCGCCTCCAAGCCGCGCGGGCACGATGCGAAGAAATGTTCGGTCATCGGAACTCCCATTCGGTTCACTCGGCCGATAGTAGGGGAGATGCGTGCGGGAGTCAAGGCCGGCACCTTTTCTTGTCTTTCAGTATCGCTCGGCTATTATCATCGTGTTCGGGATAATGACCGGCGGGAGGAGAGTTCTCATGAAAACCAGTATGATGTTGCTTCTGACGCTTTTAACCGTATTTCTCTACGTGTCCTGCGACGATGGTGCCACCAACGATTCGGTAGACAACGAACCGGTGAATGATGAGGCGACCGTTACGGATAATGCGGTGGACACCGAACAGTCGGACGACACAGCTGACATGGAAACGCAAGACACCGACACGCTCGATCCCGATGTCATGCTCGATGAGCTTCAACCCGAGGAGGCGATCGATGCGGTGACCACCGATATCGACACATATATTGTTCCCGACGATATCGGCGCCATGGTCGAGGTCCCCGCAGGAGAATTTCAGATGGGGTGTAACGAATCGGTGGATACCGCGTGCCAGACCAACGAATATCCCTACCACACGGTAATGCTTTCGGCTTACCAGATCGGCAAGTATGAAGTGACCGTCGGGGAGTATCAGAACTGTGTCGATGCTGGAGCGTGCAACAATAACGGTGACTACTACCACATCCACTATTACAGCAACGCCGATGATGCTCGGTGCAATTTTGGCGTAACGGGGAAGGAAAGCCATCCGATGACCTGCGTGACCTGGCACGGCGCGACCGCTTATTGTGCGTATGTCGGTCAGCGTCTTCCCACCGAGGCCGAATGGGAGAAGGCGGCCAGAGGCACCGATGGTCGAAAATATCCTTGGGGCAACGAAGGACTTTCCTGCGATTATGCGGTGATAAGCGAGGCGTCTGCGGGCGGCGATGGATGTGGCAGCGGCGGCACCATGCCGATCGGGAGCAGAAAGGCGGGCATAAGTCCTTATGGCGCTTACGACATGATAGGCAATGTGTGGGAGTGGGCGAACGACTGGTACGGCGATACATACTACGAGACCTCGCCTGCTAACGATCCCGCGGGTCCCGAATCGGGGACCTCTCATGTGGTGCGCGGCGGGTCATGGTACACTTACCGCGATGTCATCTACCTGCGCACATCCTATCGTTACTTCTACAAGCCGCATATGCTGAGCGACTTTGCAGGTTTTCGATGCGCGAAGTGATTCTCGTTACCTTGCCATTTTGAAGGAGAAACTCTTATGACCGCCGATAGTAGGGGAGATGGGAGGACGAGTCAAGGTAATGTCATCGCTAAAAGAAGTCTGTCTTTCCTATTGCAATAGAAATTGAGTCTGTTACAATCGTTCCAGATCAAGGTGCATCAACGGAGTAACGCCATGAGAAAAAGGTTCGTTCTCTGTGCCCTGCTGGCGATGCTAGCATTCATCGGATGCAAAAACAATCCAGATATACCCTACGAAGGACCGGACGAAGATGACTGTCCCGGATCAGATTGTTATCTCTACGATCCCGTTCTGACAGACAGTGACACCCCGTCGGATTGCGATGGATGCGCTTTCCCGGATGATGATGCTGATATCACCTGTGGTTCGTTGACCGAAGAGTTTTTTGCAGATATGCCCGTCGAGTGGGAGGCATACTTCACACTCAAGATGTCGGGGGTCATCAATGATGTCGACAGCCAGGATTTCGATATGGCTTTTCTTGCCAAGGTCGGGGTGGTCCTTCAGGGGACGACTTACAATTTGGCTGACAGTTACGGCGTTTATATGCGCGATGAGGTGCAAGATACCGAGGGGAATGCCCATCCCGCCGTCGTCGCGGTAGTCATCGGTAATCTGACCTGGCTCGTTGCCGACCAACTTGCTTCGATTCGGCTTGGGCAGACCGCGATCCTCGTGGAGGACCTGCTGGCGTGGAAAGCGGAACGGGAAGCTGATGGTTACGGCGACGTGACCTTATCGGGGACCGTGCAGGTCATCGTGTTCGAGTCTTGGATAGAAATAGTCACTTCGATCGATCAACGGACCCGTATGGAATGTGTGCGTGGCCTGTCGGCGATGAACGGCGAGGAAACCGCCTACGAGGGCAAGATGTATTTCTGTTGGCAGGAGAACACTCAGTGGGCGGTCGGCGAGCAGATGAAGATGATGCAGTACTCCAAGATGATCGACGACCCGGTCGCACTTCTCGCGGTGATGAATGAAGGGTTGACGAGCGAAGACTCCGAGTATCGCGCCGATCTCTGCCGCTGCTGGGAACAGGACGGTGTGACGCCGATGGACTGCGAGGCGATGAAGGCGGAGTTCGGCCTCGGTGAACTGTCCGATGATGATGCGCTCCTTCCCGACTAACTTTCTAAGTTTCCTTGCAATATCGAACGGGGCCGTTACAGTTCGCCCGACAGTTGTCTTTTTAAGGAGCATCCCATGACCGAACAGGCGCCGCAGGGTGGTTTCAAAGGTATCGTCAAGGAAATTACGCAGCCCTTCATCGATCTTGCTCACACCTCGCGGGCTCTCTTCGGGGTGAACCTCACGAGCATGCTCGAAGGGCTGACCTATTTCGGCGTGCTGACCCTGCTCGCCATCTTTTTCAACGAATCGATGGGACTCGACGACCCGACGGCGGGCCGCACCATCGGGATACTGACCGCCGGCATCACCATCGCGATGATGTTCCTCGGCGCGACGGTCGACTGGATCGGCATCCGCAAGGCGCTCCTGATATCGCTCGCCCTCATGGCGGTGGGCCGCGCCATCGTGACGATCGCCCCGCAACTCGGCGCGACGGGGCCGTGGGCCGGTGCGCACCTCATCGCGCTGTTCGGCATCCTTTTCATCGTGCTCGGCTACGGCATCTACCAGCCGGCGCTCTACGCCGGGGTGAAGCGGTTCACCAACGCCCGGACCGCCGCGATGGGCTACGCGATGCTCTACGCGCTGATGAACCTCGGCGGCTTCCTGCCGGGGCTCATTTCGCCGCCGCTCCGCAAGGCGTTCGAGATATCGGGGGTCTTCTGGTTCTATGTCATTATCACGATCCTTGAGATCGGCCTCATCGCGATCATCATGTCCAAACGGGCGATAGCGGCGGCCGAGGCGCAGGCGGCGGCCGACGACGCTCCCGCCGATGGATCGCCGGTCGTCGACGAGCCCGACGAAATGGCGGGGAAGTCGGTCAAAGAGCGTTTCATCTATTACCTCAAGCACTTCCCGTTCACCGACCTGCGCTTCATGTACTTCATCTTCATCCTCATCCCGGTGCAGACGCTGTTCGCCCACAACTGGCTCACGATCCCGCTCTATACGAGCCGCGCCTTCGACGGTGTGGTGGCAGAGAATTTCGAGTTCTTCAGCAATCTGAACCCCATCCTGATATTTTTCCTGACCCCGATGGTGGCGGCGCTCACCGCCAAGCGCAACACCTACGGGATGATGATAGCGGGCACCTTCGTGATGGCGTCGCCTACCTTCATACTCGCCTTCGGACCCCGGTTCGACACGCTGATGGCGTATCTCGTCATCATGAGCATCGGCGAGGCGATGTGGCAACCGCGCTTCCTCCAGTGGGTCGCCGAGATAGCGCCCAAGAACATGACCGGCATCTACATGGGGATCGGCCAGTTCCCGTGGTTCCTCACCAAGGTCGTCACCGCGATGTATTCGGGCTGGTTCCTGATGAACTACTGCCCCGCCGAAGGGCCGCAGAACACCGAGACGATGTGGCTCATCTACGGGTTCATCGCCCTCGTTTCACCCCTCGGGCTTCTCCTTGCCCGCAACTGGATGCAGAAAGGCTTCAAGACCAAGCACGCCGCTTAAGACCGTCACCGGCAAATAATTCTTGACGAACCGGCGCGGTCGATTATCATCCGCTTCGTGGTTAGTATAACTTTTTATCATGTCATAAGGTCAGCGAGGTAAAAGATGAAGAGCCAGTTGCCTGTCGCCCTGTGCGTAGCATCGTTGTTGTTCAGCCTGTCGGCGTTCGCCGGTCAGGGGACGCCGCTCGGGCCGAATGTATCGAACCTGAACGGCGAGGATCTCAAGTGGGAGGAGGGGGCCCACGACTATTTCGTCATGTTCAAGTCGTTGGTGCAACGCGTGACCGGCGAAGCGGACGCGAACGCGGGCAACCCGCAGGCCGACTCCTGCATCGATCCCAATGTCGGGTCGACCTACATGCTCCTTGAGACCACCATCCCGCCCGATGCCTATGTGGAGCGTGCCTTCCTCGTCTGGGTCGCGGGCGCCAACCCCGAAGCGCTCGACCAGCCGACCGACAATACCGTGCGCCTCTCCTTCCTTCAGCGCGGCGGCGTGATAACACACAGCGCCGATCTGACCCACCCGGTCGTCGGCATGCTCACTACGCCGGCGTCGTTCCCGTACGAAGGCTTTCTGACCGAGTATGTGCCGAGTGGTCTGAGCGTGCCTTCCTGCACGACCGATACCGACTGTAAGAACAATCAGCAGGCCGGTCCCGCTTACTCCTGCATCGGCGGCAAGTGTGGACTCCGGTTCGGGATGTACACCTACCGCATGGAGGTGACCGACTTTTTCCGGAAGATCCATGAACTCGGCACCGATGCCGGATTGGCCGACGGCGAGTCGCTGCTGGGCAACTACACCGTGTCGGGGCTCGACTGCTTCGTCGCGCCGCAGTATCTGGTGACCAGCGGCATGGTCGGCGGTTGGATGCTCGCCGTCATCTATCGCTCCGAGGCGATCAGCCCGAAAAAGATATACCTCTACAACGGCCTGCAGTGGTACCAGTACCAGAGTCAGGATATCCAGATCAGTGGTTTTGAACTGCCCAACGAGGCCGAACTGCGCGTGACGCTCGTCGCAAACGAAGGCGACCCCGGGCTGTTCGACGCCCTCAAGCCGCAGAACCTCGAGGGACTGCAGTTGCACGGACCGATAGATGTCAATGAGCCGTGGCTTCCCATTTTCAATAACTGCAACCCGCCCGTGAATAACTACTACGAGATATACAATTCCATATCGAGTTTCTACGGCTGGGCCGACCAGAGCGAATTCTGCATCGGCGACTACGCGAGCAAGATGCTCGAATACAGCGTCGATGTCGATCAGTTCCTCATCCGTGCCAAGGAGGAGCCCTTCGCGACGCACCTGCACAAGGGCGACACCGCCTTCTGGCTCAAGATCGGCGCCAATCAGGACATGGTCTACACAAACTTCATGCTCCTTTCCATCGACACCAAGGCGCCGAAGTTCGATATACCGACCGATACCGCCTTTTCGCCCGACGGCCGAGAAAAGACCGTCTGCTCCTGCTCGTCGGTGGAGAATAAGGACAGCGTGTGCGCCGACCGACCGTTCTATTACCTCATAAAGGTCCAGAACTGGGGCGAGAACCTCGCCGACAACGTGACGGTGCAGGATGTCCTGCCGATGGAGGTCGATTATGTGCCCGGCTCGACCGAGATGGCTACCGAGGTGTTCGGCGAAACGGGGCTCAACTGGCGCCCGATAACCGATGACGAGGGCGGCGCTTTCCCGTTCGCCAAGGCCAAGCAGGTCCACGAACAGATGGGGTATTGCGACAAGGGTACGCTGGCCTGTCCCGACACGGTCTTCATCCGCTTCAAGGTCAAGCCCAAAGAGGGATTGCCCAAGAACAGCGTCATCGAGAACAGTGCGACGATCACCGATTCTTCCAACCTGCCGTACTACAGCAATACCGCAGTGCCGCTACGGGTGCGCCTCGCCCAGGCCTGTCCGCCGGTCGACACCTGCCCCGAACCCGCTAAGGACCTTTGCGGCGGCACCTTGACCGCCGAGTGCGTCACAAAGGATGACTGTGAGGCGGACCAGGAATGCATCGAAGGCTTTTGCGTCGGCGATACCGATCCTTTGACCGACAGCGATCAGATAGCCGTCGGTGACACCGGCGGCCAGCAGCCCGATAGCGATGGCCTGATCGAAGAAGAGGGATCGTCAGGCTGCGGCTGTTCTCTTGCGTTCTGATATTTCCGGGGGGAGGGGCGGGTTATTCTGAAGAGTTCTCTTCCTTCTCAGTTTCTTCGGCCGCCGCGAGCGCGCCCATCGGGTCGGGGAAATTCGAGGAATAGACCGCCGTATCGTCGTACTCTATCGGCTCGAAGAACCATGGCATCTCGTTGAGGAACGGCTCGGTCGCGAATCGTTCCGGGTGCGGATGATCGCGGAAATGAAAGATGATGTGGTCGCCCGACGCGGTGTAGAAGCGGCGGTAGTAGAAGGTGGTGCTGGCATCGGTGTCGATATGTTTGCTCATCAGGCCGTCGGCGACCATCGAGTGAAGCACCTCGGCGAGGTGGGTCACCGACTGTACCGGGAACAGTTCGTGCAATTGGCCGAAGGAGAGGACGCCGTATCGCTTCATGGCCAGCAGTATCCGTTCGCGCAGGTCGAGCATCATCAGTCCTGGTCATTTATCTTCAGAAGATCGAGCCCCGCGGTGTAGGCGTAGGAAACATATTGCGAGAACCCGTAGACATAGAGGGCGACCGGGCCGGTCGAGGTCAGGGTATGGGCCCCGTCGTTCGTGTCGACATACTGGCGGAGCCACGGGGTGCCCGGTATCGGCACGAAGGTGTTCGAATCCATGACGGTGCCGTCGAGCGTTATCTGATTGTTCGCCTGCGACACGATGGTGAGCCGGTCGTAATCGTAATTAGGCGCGACGAGGAAGATGTAGTCGTTGCGCATCTGCTCGTTCGGGGCTATCAGCATCATCGCCGGGTCGCCGGTGCCGGCTCCCGCGTCCTGCGAGGCGAGTATCTGGCCGACCATGATCGGTTTGTCGGCGGATACGGTGAAGTCGGTGGTGGTCCAGATGTCGTGCCGCTGTCCGGCGTTGAGCACCACCGTTCCCGACAGGCCGCCGGTCCAGTTGATCGTGGTGTTGTCCTCGGAGGCGAGAAAACGGATGTTGTCGTTCTCGGTGCCGCGCGGCCTCGTGCGGACCACGACATAGTCCTTGCCCCATGAGCGGAGCGGGAACATCTGGTGCTCAAGATGGTCGCAGGCCGCGGTATCTGCCGGCACATTGGTGCACCGGTGGCCGCCGAACACCGCTATCTTCTTGTCGGCCGAGATATAGGTGCCCGAAAGGTCGGCGCCGTAGTTGCCGCCGGGAGCGGAATTGAGCGTGAGTATCTGGTACTGGTCGATCGTGTAGGCAACCGAGTCGCCCGGGTTCTGCGCGACCACGCCGGTGCCGGCGTCCGAGGCGCCGCCATAGATGACCGTCAGGGCGGTGGTGCCCGGTTCGGTGGCGATGACCGAGATATAACCGGGATGGCTTTCCTTCCAGGTCGGCCAACTCATCGCCATGTTCTTGAGGCCGAGCGCCCCCTTGGGAAGCAGGAGCGTCGCGTCGTTGGTGTAGATGAGGACATTGCCGAACGGGTTCATCTGGGTCATCGTGACGGGGCGCGACGAGACGAACTTGAAGGCGAGGTTCGACACCCCCGGTCCCGGGATGAGATAGGACTGGTCGAAGGTGTAGGAATTTATCTGTCCCGGCGCGACGGAGAACTGCGCGATCTGCGTGTCGCCCGAGATGTAGACCGTCACGGTCACATCGGTGTCGTTCGGGTTCGCTACGACGACCGCATAGTTGCCGCCGTCGTATTCCATGAGGTTCTGCAGGAAGGCGCCCCAGTATTCGCACCCGACATAACTTTCCTCCGCCTCGGCGCGTCCGCATTCGGTGAGGCATTCACCCTTGAAACAGGTCGCCTCGCCGCTACAGGTCTCGACCTCGGTCCAGTCCATCCCCTTTTCGTCGCATTGCTGTATCGTCAGGTCGTCCTTGCAGGTCCGGGTGTTCGGCTCGCACATCTTGAAATAGCAGTCGGGGTAACCGATGTAGCCCGGCGAGCATTCGTCGCAGTAGGTCCCCGCGTAGCCCTGATAGCATTTGCACGAGTTGTCCGGCTGGCATTTTCCGTTACCGTTGCAGACGGTATAGTCGCACCCCGATTGATCGATGTCGGGCGTCTCGGTGCCGTCGTCGGCCGTGGGGTCGTACTCCGCGTCTTCCTGATCGGTCACGCCGCCCTCGTCGGTGTCGGCCGTGCCTTCCTGATCGATGTCGACGCCCGCCTTGACCTTGCACTCGTTATTCGCCGTGTCGCAGAAGTAGATGGCGGTGTCGCCGCAGTCGGCGTCCTCTTCACAGTAACTGCCGGTGCCGGGGTCTTCGTCGGTCGGCGCACAGGAGGACGCGGCCAGAACGATCACGGTCACGCCTATCAGCAAGGCGGCGCGAAAAAACTCTTTTTTCATGTTACATCCTCCGGGAAAAATCCTTATATTACTCCTGATCATTTATCTTCTGCAGGTCGAGCCCGGCGGTGTAGGCGTAGGAAACATACTGCGAGAAGCCGTACACATACAGCGCGACCGGTTTGGTGGCGGTCAGCGTGTGGGCGCCGTCATCGGTGTCCACATACTGGCGATACCAAGGCGTTCCCGGTATCTGCGTGAAGGTGTTGGAATCCATGACGGTGCCGCCGTCGAGCGTTATCTGGTTGTCCGCCGGGGAGACGATGGTGAGCCGGTCGTAATCGTAGTTCGGCGCGACGAGGAATATGTAGTCCTGCCGCATCTGCTCGTTCGGCGCTATCAGCATCATCGCCGGGTCGCCGGTGTCGGCTCCCGCGTCCTGCGAGGCGAGGAACTGGGCCACCATGATAGGTTCATTCGCGGTCACGACGAAATCGGCGGTGGTCGAGAATTCGTGCACCTGCCCGGCGCTTAGCGTCACGGAGCCCGATGCGCCGCCGGCCCAGGAGACGCTGGTCCCGTCCTTCGAGGCGAGGATGCGGAAATAGTCCGCCTCGGCATTGCGCGGTTTGGTGCGTACCGCGGCGAACTCCTTGCCCCATGAACGGAGCGGGAATATCTGGTGTTCGAGATGGTCGCAGGCGTAGGTCGAGGCAGGGATGAAGGTGCAGACATGGCCGCCGAACACCGCGATCTTGTTGCTGGCGGAGATCATGCTGCCCGAAAGATCGGGACCGTAACAGGAACTGTCGCACGATGCGCCGGCGGTGTTGAGCGTGAGTATGTCGTACTGGTTGAGCGTGTATTCCACCGTGTCGTTCGGGTTCTGGGCCGCCACGCCGGTCCCGGCGCGCGAGGCGCCGCGGTAGGTGACGGTGACGGTCGTGCTGCCCGATTCGACCGCGATGACGGAGACGAAGCCCGGGTAGCTGTGGGTGGTGCCCCCACCGCAGCCGTCATCTTCCGAGTAGAACCACTCGGGCCAACTCATCGCCATGTATTTCTGCCCGAGTGCTCCCTTCGGCAGGAGCAGCGACGCATCGTTCGAGTAGATGAGGACATTGCCGAACGGGTTCATCTGGGTCATCGTGACAGGGCGGGACGCGACGAACTTGAGCGCCTTGTTCGATATGCCCGGTTCGGTGACGAACTGTTCGAAGGTCGTGAATTGCGCCCAGTTGACCTGCGACGGGGCGACGGTGAACTGGTTGAGTTGGACATCGCCCGCCCCGTAGACCGTGACCGTGACCTCGGTATCGTTCGGGTTCGCGACGACGACCGCGTAACTGCCGTTCGATTCGTACCCTCCGCCGTTCTGAAGAAAGGCTCCCCAATACTCGCAGCCGACATAACTTTCGGCCGCCTCCGCCTTGCCGCACTCGGAGAGACACTCGCCTTCGAAGCACTCGGTGTCGATATTGCAGGTCTCGACATCGGACCATTCCTTGCCGAGTTCGTCGCACTGCTGGACCGTCTGCAGGTCCTTGCAGGTCCGGGCGTTCGGTTCGCACATCTTGAAATAGCAGTCGGGGTAACCGATGTAGCCCGCAGAGCATTCGTCGCAGGAGGCGCCCGCATAGCCCTGATAACATTTGCAGGAGTTGTCCTCCTGACACTTTCCGTTGCCGTTGCAGGTGACCTGATCGCAGTTGTCGGGCACATCGGTGTCGGGGATCACGGCATCGTCCTCGGCGAGCGGGATCTCGCCCTCGGCCGGCGGGGTATCATGGTCGGTGTCGACATCGATGTCGGGAACAGGGCCGTCGCTCCCGCCGCTCTCCTCCACGCAGTCGGGATAGCCGGTATAACCGGAAGAGCACCGTTCGCAGAAGTCGCCGCCGTACCCCTTCTGGCACATACAGGCCATATGGATATCGCTATAAACGCCGTACAGACCGCAGATGGGGTCGCCTTCCGGGCCGCCTTCCTCGGGATTGCACCCCCCGAAAAGCAAAAGGGCGAGCGGGAACGACGACACGATGAGGCGGAGGGGACTTTTCATTCGGGGACTCCATCCTCCTTGATAAGGGTCGGGCGAACCCGATCATTATAGGCGAGCGCCATGAAAATTGCAAACCTCTTTTTTTTAACATATACAGATGGGTGGTCCGAACAACAACCGACGGAGGGCATGATGGACGAAAAGACGAAACGGGTGCTGGCGGTGTTCGAGGAGATCAACAAGGTGCCGCGCCGCTCGAAGCAGGAAGAAAAGATCGTGCGGTGGCTGGTCGACTGGGCGAAAAAACGCGACCTCGCGGTAAAGACCGACAAGGTCTCCAATGTCCTCATCACGGTCCCGGCCTCGAAGGGGTGCGAGAAGGCGCCGACGCTCGTCGTGCAGGGACACATGGACATGGTCTGCGAAAAGACCCCCGATTCGCCGCACGATTTCACGAAAGATCCGATCAAGTGCATCATCGAGGGCGACTGGATGCACGCCGATAAAACGACGCTCGGCGCAGACAACGGCATCGCTATCGCGCTCGCGCTGGCCATCGCCGAGGACCCGGAGGCGGCCCATCCGAAACTCGAACTGCTGTTCACCGTTGATGAGGAGACGGGGCTCACCGGCGCCAACGCCATAGAGCCGGGCTTCCTGACCGGCAAGGTCCTGCTCAATGTCGATTCCGAGGACGAGGGGATATTCACCGTCGGGTGTGCCGGCGGTCGTGACACAAAGTCGGTACTGCCGCTCACCTACGAAAAGGCGCCCGCCGGGTCCGCCTTCGTGAGGATCTATGTCGGCGGCCTGTTGGGCGGCCATTCGGGCGTCGACATCAAGGAACACCGCGGCAACGCCAACATCATCCTCGCCCGGCTCCTCGCCGAACTGCGCGGGAAGATGCCCTTCGCGCTCGTCACGATAAAGGGCGGCAGCGCCCACAACGCCATACCGCGTGATGCCGAGGCGGTCATCGCCGTGCCGGAAAAGTCGTTCGAACAGGTCGGCGGAACGGTCGCGGCCTTCGAGAAGGTGCTGAAGAACGAGTTCCCCAAGGATAACGGCCTGAAACTGACCGCCCTGCGCGACGCGGCGGCGCCCGAGGCGATGGACAAGAAGACGACCGACGCCGTCATCGATCTCATCCTCGCCCTGCCGCACGGCATCGCGGCGATGTCGGCCGAAATGGAGGGGCTCGTCGAGACCTCGAACAACCTCGCCATACTCGCGGTGGCGGACAAGAAACTCACCATCACCACGAGCCAGCGCAGTTCGGTCATGTCGCGGCTCGACTGGCTGACGCTCAAGGTCGAGACGATCGCGCGGCGCGGTGGTGCGACCCCGCATACCGGCGGCGGCTATCCGTCGTGGCAACCAAACATCAAGTCGCCGCTCCTCGCACGGTGCCTGAAGGTCTACAAGGAACTGTTCAAGGTCGACGCGAAGGTCGAGGCGATACATGCCGGGCTCGAATGCGGCATCATCGGCGCGAAGTACGACGGGATGGACATGATATCGTTCGGCCCGACGGTGAAGAATCCCCATTCGCCCGACGAGAAGATGTTCGTGCCGTCGGTCGGTCGCTATTACGACTTCATGAAGGCGCTGTTCAAAAGTTATTGTTAGGAGGCGGCCATGGATGCCTACGAGATCATACGGTTCATCAGCGAATCGGAGAAGAAAACACCGGTCCGCGCCTACCTGAAGGGGGCGCTCGACGCGGTCGATCTCTCGCTGTTCCGCGAGGTGTACCGCGGGGTTGATTTCGCACTCGTGATGGACGAATGGGACAAGGTGGATGCGTTCCTCAAGATGTTCCACGAGCAGGTCCACGCCGAACGCATCGATGTCGACCGCCGCAACTCGGCGGTGCCGCTCCTCGACCTCAAGGGCATCAACGCCCGCATTGAGCCGGGCGCCATCATCCGCGACAAGGTCACGATAGGCGACAAGTGCGTCATCATGATGGGGGCGGTCATCAACATCGGTTCCGAGATAGGCGAGGGGACGATGATAGACATGAATGTCGTCGTCGGCGGCCGCGTCATCGTCGGGAAGCATTGCCACATCGGTGCCGGATCGGTGCTCGCCGGGGTGGTGGAGCCGCCGTCGGCCGAGCCGGTCCGCATCGGCGATAATGTCGTGATGGGGGCCAACGCCGTCGTGCTCGAAGGGGTGCAGGTGGGCGAGGGGGCGGTCGTCGCCGCCGGCGCGGTCGTCACCCAGAATGTCGAGCCCTACACGGTGGTCGCCGGGGTCCCGGCCCGCGTCATCAAGAAGGTGGATGACAGGACCAAGTCGAAGACCGAACTGGTGGACGCCCTGCGAAACCTCTGATATGCCGCTTCTGCGCGATATACCCGAACAGGAACTGTCCGATCTTCTCGACGAGGCGAGGCGCCTCTGGGAAACGGGACAATGCTGTCCGACGCGGTGCGGCGTCACGCGGCGGTGGGGGGCCGCCCCCGACCGCGAACCTCCTTGCGGCGGATCGTCCACCGGCATCAAGGTCGCCTCGTTCGCGGTCCACAACGGCGAAGAGCCGCCGGTGAGCGGGTGGAACGGCGCCGGCAACATATTTTTCTCCGGGTGCAACATGCACTGCCTGTTCTGCCAGAACTGGCCGATATCGCACGACAACAACGGGCGGCTCCATACCGCCGAAGAATTCGCCGTCGAGGTAAAGAAACTGCTTGCGAAAAAGGTCCACAACCTCAATCTGACGACCGCCGACCACTATCTTTACCCGGTGTTCAAAGCGCTCGCCGGCATGCGCGGCGAGATAGCGGTGCCGATATCCTACAACTGTTCCGGCTACTTCGCCGAAGAGGCGCTCGCTGTCGTCCTGCGTTTCTGCGACATCTTTCTATACGATGTGAAGTACCTCGACCCGGCGCTTGCGGCGCGCTACAGCAGGGCGCCGGGCTATGTCGATGCGATGACGCGGGGACTTGAGATCCTCCGCGCGGCACGGATACCGTGGGGGGAGGACGATCTCGGCATTCTCCAGCGCGGCCTCATCATACGGCACCTCGTGATACCGGGAGCGGTGGAAAATTCGCTCAAGGCGCTTGACCTGCTCGCCGCCTACCGCGACCGGGGGATGATCTTCAAACTGTCTCTCATGAGCCAGTATTTCCCTGCCTACCGCGCGACGGAACACCCCGACATCAGCCGCCGGATCACCCGCGACGAGTACGACCCGATAGTGGCGCGGATGGAGGAACTCGATCTCGACGGCTGGACGCAGGACCTCGACGCCCACGGCGGTGCGTGATATCACTTCTCCGGCAGGCCGAGCAGTCCCGCCTTGAGCGGGCGGTTGGCCGGCTTCTCGCACAGCCAGATACCGAACAGCGCCTTTTTGAAGTCGAACCCGGGGATGGTCCCCTTGTAGGTGCCGTTCATCGACACCATCGTCCCCTTGCCGGGGACATAGAGAAAGGTGGCGGTGTCGTACTTGCGCGTCTTGCGGTCGAACCACGAAAGTAACTTCTCGGACCGCGCGAGGAGGGGTTTCAGTTTCTCGGGGTCGCGGCCGGTGGAGTAACGGAACCCGTCGCGCAGGGCCTCCTTGAGTTCGCCCAGGTCTATGAAACTGTAGAGTATGTGGAGCCGCATCGCCATCGGTTCATCGGTGTCAAGTATCGTCTGCCAGTCGCTCGAGGGCTGTTTCAGGTAAAGCGTATTGGCGTAGACGGTGAAGGAGAACTTCTCGAGGAAGCCGACCCCGTTGAGCCGCAGGAGCGTCTCGTTGTCGACCGTCAGGTGTTCGTCGAAATAGAAGCCCTTCTCCCGGCGCGCCTCGGCGGCGGGAGGAAGCAGAAGGATGAGCCCGAAAAGGGCCGGCAGGAGCAGGCGGCGCATGGTACCTCCGTTCGGGTGACAGGACCATCGAAAGACCCGGCGCGAGAGTAGCATATTCAGAAAAGATAGCCAAGATAAAAAAGAGGGGGCCGCTCCCTGCGCTGGAGTACAAGGAAAATCAGACAGATAAAACTTTTATTGGCAACAATCTTGACAAATATCAACGGGTTTGGTATCTCATGTTAGCAGATGATTGTGATGAGTGCTAAGGAGGTGCCATCATGACCGCTTACATCCCGGCCCTGTCGAACGACTCGCTGTCGTCCTACATCCATTCGGTCCTCGCGGTGCCCGACCTCGACCGCGACGAAGAGGAGAGCCTGTTCCGGCGCTATCGCATTGAAGGCGATATCGACGCGGCGCGCCGCATCATTCTTTCGAGTCTCAAACTGGTGGTACACGCCGCCTACAAGTTCCGCAAGTTCCGCGATGTGGTGGATCTCATACAGGAAGGCAATGTGGGGCTCGTCACCGCGCTCAAGAAGTTCGACCTCGCCAAGGGGGTCCGCTTCGCCACCTACGCGCTGTGGTGGATAAAGGCGAAGATACAGGAATTCATCCTCTCGCATATGTCGATCGTCCGCTATGGCAAGGGACGCGACGAGCGGAAACTGTTCTTCAACCTTGTCTCGACGGTGCGCGAGATAGAGGCCCACGATCAGGGGCGCGAACTGACCCGCGAGGAACTCGTCGCCGAGGTGGCCCGCCGGCTCGGCATGGACCCGATCCGCGTAGCCGACAACATGCGGGTGCTCACCTCATCGTCCGATGTGTCGCTCGACGATCGGTACGAGGACGGTTCGGAGCGCTACCAGATAGCGGACGGTACGGCCGACCTCTCCGAACAGTTGGTCCTCGACGAGCGGAAACAATTGCTCTACCGCGCCGTCGGGTCGCTCGACGAACGGGAGCGCTACATCATAGACAATCGCTACCTCACCGAAGAGCCGCAGACGCTTGAGGACATCGGTCGCAAGTACGGCGTCTCCAAGGAACGGGTGCGCCAGATAGAGGAGCGCGCCCTCGACAAGATGCGCAAACAGGCGTTCGCCGTTTCGTGATAGGGAAATAGCGCCTAGTCTTCGCCGCCGCTGTCGAAAACGCCCGGTACGATGATCGTGACGGTCTGGGTGTCGAGTACGGCGCCGGTCACCTGATCGCGGACATCGATGTAGGCGGTGAACACCTGCGCCTCGGCCGAGGTCGGCTTGAAGCAGGTGTCGTTCTGCGCATGTACCGTGAAAAGGAGTTTCGCTCCCTCCTTGGCCGGGTCCGAGGTGCCGGGTGCGAAGTTGGCGAAGCCGTTGTTGTAGGCGGCCCCATCCAATGAGGCCGGTGTCGCGGCCGGTGTACAACTTTTCTCCGGTTCCGCCGGGGGCGCCACATAGGAGAGCGCCTCTATCATCTTGAGGAAACAGGCGGTGTCTATCGTGCCGCCGTCGCCGTCGTCCTTCCCGATCGTGAGGACGCTGAAGGTGGCGTACTTGATGATCGCGTCGACCCCGTCGACCACCGAGGAGCCGAGACTGGTGCCGTCCTCGGGTATCTGATAGCGCAGGGTGCAGATGCCGCCCGATGGCGCGGTCGCGCCGCCGTTCAGCGTACAGCACTGTTCCGCGCCGCAGCGCCATGACGATTCGCCCGTCTTGAAGGCGCAGACCGGTACCCGCGCGCCGGTCGAGGTCGATATGTCGCTCAGTTGCGTGGTCGTGTCGCCGTCGGAACCCGACTGCACGGTGATGGTGCGGACACCGAGCGCGTTGAGGGCGGTCACCGCCTCGTCGCGCGAGTGGTAGGTGAGTCCGTAGTCGGCGGGGACATGGCTCGTGGCGTCGGTCACATGGATGGCGATGGGGATGGAGCCGAGACGGAAGCAGGCGCCGCCGAGAAGGCCGCCGCAACTGGCGGCCGGTATGGTGTGACTGGCGCTACAACTGTCGCCGCAACTGTCCTCGCCAGAGATGTTAAAGGTGCCGCCGGCGCCGGTGGCGAGTTGATAGAGTGACTCGTAGCCCGATTCGGGGAAATCGTTACCTCCGCCGAGTTCGAGTTTGTTGACCCCTGCCTGCGCTATGGCGGTATCGGTGGTGGGGCTCTGGAGGAGCGCCCACGGTTGGTCGCCGCTGTTACCGAACTCACAGTACGGGAAATCCTCGAAATAGGAAACGCCGAATGCGCTGTCGGCGACGCGGTTCTTTGCCTCGGTCATGATGGTCGAAAGACCCGATTTGAGGTTGTCTATCTCGCCGCTCATCGAGCCGGTGGTGTCGACATTGAAGTGGATGTCGGCCTTCTGGACCGTCGGGGCAAAGGTGAGCACATCGGTCTTTTCCGGATCCTGGTAGGGAAGGACGAAGTAGAACTCGACGATGTCCTTGACCCCCTGTGCCGCATCGCAGAGATCTGAACCGACCGCCTCCTCGGCGAGGTCGCTGTACCCGTCCTCGTCGGTGTCGGCGAAGAATCGTGAGTTCTTGCCGAGGGTCGGGCAGTCCTTTTCCGATGCGTCGGAAAGCCCGTCGTTGTCCGAATCCTTGTCCTTGAAGTCGGGCAGGTCGTCGCCGTCGCTGTCAAAGCAGGGGAGAGAAGGGCATTCCCCGCTGTCGCCGATGCCGTCGCCGTCGCTGTCTTCGTCAAGATAATTCGGTATGCCGTCGAGATCGGCATCCTTGAGTCCTTCGACGCCGTCGGGGATGCCGTCCTTGTCGCAGTCGGGGTCGAGATAGTCGGGCGTGCCGTCTCCGTCGGTGTCGACGGGGGTCGTCGGGTCGCCGCCCGCCTCGATGCTGTCGAGCAGGCCGTCGTCGTCGCAGTCCTTGTCCCGGTAGTTCGGGATACCGTCGCTGTCGGCGTCGCCGGTACCCTCGACGCCGTCGGGGATGCCGTCGTTATCCGAATCGGTGTCCTGAAAATCGGGGGTTTCGTCGCTGTCGGTATCGACCGGTATGCCGCCCGGCGCCTCGGTGCTGTCGGGGAGACCGTCGCCGTCGCTGTCGTCATCGAGGTAGTCGGGGGTCCCGTCGCTGTCGGTGTCGCCCGTTCCTTCGAAGCCGTTCTTTATCCCGTCGCTGTCATCATCCTTGTCGTCCCACGGACTCGGTATGTCGTTGTCGGTTGGGGGGAGGACATCATTTTCGGTGTCGGTGTCGACATCATGGTCGAGATCCCCTTTCGGTATGTCGATATCCTTGTCGGTGCCGACACCCTGATCCTCGTCGCCGGTCGCCTCGCCGTTGTCGATCAGGCCTTCGTTCTCGTTGTTGTCGCAGGCGGCGCAGAAAAGCGTCAGGGCCGCCGTCGCGATGAGGGAAAGCACCCATTTCTTCATGGTTCGCTCCGCACGATGTCATCCGTTGCCATGGGGAGGATTGTATCGAAAAGGGTCCGGAAGGCAAGAGGGGGGGAGAAATATAGCGCCGGGTCAGAGCGAGAGGTCTTTCTCCGCCATCTCCTTCCAGCCGTCGACCGCCCGCCGGATATGCGGGATGGTGATGCTACCGCCGACGATGAGCCCTATCGAAAGCGCCTCGTCGAGTTCGGCGTCGGTCACCTTCTCGGCGCGGCACCGCAGGAGGTGGTAGTTGATGCAGTCGTCGCACCGCAGGACGAGCGATGCGATGAGCCCGATGAGTTCCTTTGTCTTCGCCGGCAAAGCGCCGTCGCGGTAACACTGGGTATCGAGCGAGAAGAACCGTTTGGTGACGGGACCCGCGAAGTCGAGCGTCACCCCGTTCTGGCGCTCCCGTTCCCTGATGAAGTCCTCGATGCGCATGGCGACACTCCCGTTCCGGTTGATACTGCCGGGGCGCATGGTACTGCGGGAGGTCCGCCGATGCAACAATATTTTCTTTTCTTGTCCGAACGGGCGGCTATAATCGCCACCGGATGGTCCCTTGGAGGGTGGGCGGCATGCACGATCACGACACGATACTGGCGCGGGCGAAAGAACTTGCCGACCTGACCGGCGCTGGCCCGGAACGGTACGCGGTCATCGCGGCGAACCTCGTGTCGGTCTGGGAGCCGCCGCGCCTCACCGCGCAGAGCGTTCCCGACCTCATGGATCACACGCTCCTCGCCTTCGACGCGACCGAAAAGGGGATAGCGCAACTCTGCGCCGATGCGGCGCGCCACCGTTTCAAGGCGGTCTGCGTCACCCCGGTCTGGGTGGCGACGGCGCGGGTGATGCGGGAACGGCTCGGGGCGCGGTTCGCCATCGCGTCGGTCGTCGATTTCCCGCTCGGCGCATCCACGGAGGATGCTCGGCGGGCCGAGGCGGCATCGGCCACCGCCGGGGGGGCGGACGAACTCGATCTGGTCATCGGCATCGGCCTGCTCAGGTCGGGCCGCCTGCGCGAGGTGTATGAAGGGGTCCGATGCGTGACCGGGCTCGGTGCGTATCTCAAGGTGATACTCGAGACCTCGGCGCTCACCGAAACGGAAAAACTCGACGCGGCGATACTGGCGGTGCTCGCCGGGGCCGACATGCTCAAGACCTCGACCGGCGTGAACGGCAAGGCCACGCCCGACGATGTGCGGCTCCTGCGGACCGTCGCGGGAACGGCGATCGGCGTCAAGGCGGCCGGCGGCATCCGCGACCGCGCGACGCTCGAACGGATGGTCGCGGCGGGTGCCGATCGTGTCGGGTCGAGCGCCTCGTGCGGCATCATGGAGGAGTGGGGATGAGCCGAACCGCGCTCCTCTCCGGTATCCTCCTCCTCTTCCGCGTGGCCATGGCGACGATCCGGTTCGGCGACCAGTTCCCCGAAGAACTCATGAGCGCGCTCGCGACCGACCCGCGTACGGCGGCGGTCACCGAGGACATGACGCTCGAGGTGACGCCCGACGGGTTCATACTCATCATCAGCGACGAAGGCATCATGCGCCGTCTCCCGGTGGCGAACACCACCGCCGACGATGTGCTCAATGTCATCGAGACGATGCGTGAAGAGATAACGGTCATCCGGAAGGCGCGCGAGCAGAAAAGCGAGCCGCCCAAGGTCGAAAAAGCTCCTCCGGAGGTCAAGGCGCCGAAAGAGGCCGAAAAACCGAAAGAGGAGGAGAAGCCGGTCGTCGAATGGTTCGCCTTCGCCGACCCCGACAGCCGGTTCTACATCGGGCTCACCCTGTCGCCCGAGGAGGCGGGTGCGGGCGGTATCGAATTCTCGGGCGGGGTCGCGTTCCTGCGGTTCGGTCTCAACGCGAAAAAAGGACTCAATGTCAAACTGGCGGGAGCGCCGAGTCTCGCATGGGAGGCGTACGGGGTGCTCGCGCAGATAGATGTCCTGCGGGTCACCGAGGTGACCTTCTCGACCGGGCTGGAGGTGTTCCTGTACCGGCTCAACAACCGTATCTTCGAACGCGACCAGTTGTTCATCGGCGTCGCCTATAAGTTCCTGTTCATGGTGGTCGGTGTCCGCGCCGCGGTCTCGCCGAGCGACATCGTCATACAGACCGAAGGGAAAAGTTACCGCACCGATCAGGTGCGCGGGGTGTTCTTCTTCAGTTTTGCGTTCTGACCGTTCTTCCCTCATCCGGCGCCGGTTCTGCGTCGAAGGGGGTGAATTTCCACGAAAGCGCCCGTATCTTGGGCGGACACCCCTTGATGCAGGCGCCGCACTTGATGCAGTCGAGGGCGTTTATCTCGCGCGGCAGTTCGAGCCCCATCGGGCACTGTCTGCCGCACATGCCGCAGGAGATACAGGTGTTCCGGTCGCGCGCGATCCGGAGCATCGAGATACGGTTGAACAGGCCGAGGAACAGCCCGATCGGGCAGATATAGCGGCAGAACGGCCGCTGTTCCCGCATCGCGTAGATGACGATGACCGCGAGCAGGAGGACCTTCCACGCGAAGGTGAGCCCGATGCCGCTCCGGAACGAGTCGTTCGCGAGCACGATGGGTATGCCGGCCTGCAGGGTGCCGGCGGGGCAGATCCACGCGCAGAAGGCCGGGATCTCCTTCCAGTAGGGGACGATGACGACGAACAGCGCGAAGACGAGCCATTTCGCCTGCCGCACCCACGGGACGATGCGGACCTGCGCCCGGAAGGGGGAGAAGCGGTGCAGGAGATCCTGCAGAAGCCCGAAGGGGCAGGCGTAGGCGCAGGGGCCGCGGCCGAACAGCGTGCCGAAGATGGCCAGGGAACCGATCGCGTAGGTCGGCACCATTTTAGCGTATTCGATGATGAACTGCATGGTCCCGATGGGGCACGAGAAGAGAGCGGCGGGGCAGGAGTAGCAGTTGAGCGTGCCGGTGCAGACCATCTTGGCGGGACCGCGGTAGATGGTGCCGGTCAGGAAATTCTGGATGAAGGGGTTCTGGATGAAAAGGAAAAGGAACTGGGCGAGCCAGCGTCTCACTTGTAAAGTCCCATGCAGGATTGACAGAAGGTCGAGCCGTTGGTCCGGACGAGGGTTATCTCACGGGTGCCGTCCTCGTCTATCGGGATGGTGAAGGCCCGTACGAGGAGCAGTACGGCGACCGCGAGGAGAAGAAAGCGGGCGATGACCCGCAGGAGGCGTCCGGTCCGTGAGGGGAGAGGAGCGGGCATGGCGGGCACCGTCACTGGGCCTTGGTCATACCGGGGGTCACATTCGTCGTGCCCCACTTGAAATTGTCGATGAGGACCATCGAGTCGAGGATATGGTCGCCGAGATCCCATATCGCGAGTCGCAGGGTCATCGTCTCATTCGGCACGACATTGCCGCGTACCGTGAGCCAGCCGGTCCCTCCCTTTCCCTCGAAACCGGTGCCGGCCAGTTCCTCGGTCCCTTCGCAGGAGGTGACCTCCCAGCCGGTGCCCGCAGTGTTGGTGCACTGGGTGAAGAGTCCCGCCGGGGCGAGATTGACGCCGACCGCGTTGCCCTCGTAGACCGCGAGGTTCCCGTCGATCGGGTTCTTCTGCGCCTCGACGGTCGTAGTGAAGGAACTGTCAAGAAGCGCGACGAACAGGTCGTTATAGGCCGAGCAGACATATGAGGGATATTCGACCGATAGGAAATAGATGTCGAAACTGAAGGAGCGGGCGGTCGAGGGGACATCCACCTCGAACCGCGCCATGACGCCGTCATTGGTGTTGCCGGTCGTGCCGGTGGTGCCGCCGCAGGCCGGGGAACTGGGATATTTGTTGCCGTTATCGGCGTACCAGTCTGCCGGTGCGGTCGAGGAGGTCTGCTGGTCGAAACTGGTGTTGTCCGGCGGATCCATCGCCTGACCCGACGAGAGGACCATCATCTTGTCGCCGCCGCGCGGCGTTATGACATCGCCGAGCGCGTCGAGGAGCGCGTGTCCCGTCGCGTTGGCGCCGGTGCTTCCGCTCGGGAGCAGCATCTCGGCCTTCGGCACCCCCGAACATATCCCGATCGCCTTGGCGTAGTGGTAGGGATCCTTCGAGGCGAGGTTCAAGGTCGACTCACATTCGGGCGGCCGTTCGGTGCAGGTCTCGACGAGCCAGCCGTCGCAATTGGCGTTGCAGTAGGCCTTGCCGCCGCTGTAGAGGAGCGGGTCGATGTCGATGCAGTCGGCGATATTCGCTTTGCCGTCGGGTCCGCCGTCACAGACCTCGATCCCCTCCACCTTGCCGTCCTTGCATTCGGACGGCTCTATCTCGACGCACCCGTCGGTGAGCCACCCGTTGCAGTCGCCGTTACAGTAAGCGGTCCCGCTCTGATATTTCTCGGGGCTGAGCGTGGCGCAGGGGATGGAACCGCCGTCGCACACCTCCGGTCCCTCGGGGGTGTTGTTGCCGCATTCGTGGGGGACCTCTTCGCAGGTGCTCGTGTCCCAGCCGAGACAGTCGTCCTGACAGTAGGCCTTGCCGCCCTGATACCAGTCGCTGTTGATATCGGTGCAGTTGGCGAGCGTTCCGGTGCTCTTGTCGCAGATCTCGCCGAAGTCGAGGTCGCCGTTGCCGCAGGTCACCGGCGCGATGTCGTTGTCGACCGGCGGAGTGTCGGTGATCGTGTCGTCGGGCGCGGTGGTGTCGGTGACCGTGTCGTCGGTCCCGGCGGTGTCGGTGATCAGGTCGTCGGTCGCCGGGTCGTCGCTGAGAAGCGAGTCGTCGTCACCCGACAGGACATCGTCATCCTTCGGTTTTATCGTTTTGGCGCCGTCGCAGGCGGCGATGAAGAAAAAGACGACGGTAAGAACAGCGATACGCGGTACGCTCATGGCTTCCTCCGTTATGCTCTGCGTCTACAAAACCCTCCGATACCCGTCGCCATGATAGCGATACGGGTGGCGGTGTCAAGTCAACGCGTTGAAACCGGCTATTTTTTCTTGTTTTTCCGGTGACGGTCGGTATGGTTTCGCTACCGATACCCGTTTGAAAGGAGGACGGCTATGGAGATCACGCACAAGGTACTGCTCGAAACGAACAAAGGTAACATCACGCTCGGCCTGTACGGCAAGGAAACGCCGGTCACGACGGCGAATTTCGTGAAGTATGTCGAGGCGGGGTTCTACAGCAAACTGCTCTTCCATCGCGTCATCGAGGACTTCATGATACAGGGTGGCGGCATGATCGTCGGCCTGTTCCCGAAAAAAGACCTCTTCCCGCCGATAAAACTGGAGATCGCCCCCCAGATAAAACACGAGAAATACACACTCTCGATGGCCCGCACGAGCGATCCGAACAGCGCCACCTGCCAGTTCTTCATCTGTACCGCGCGGTGCGACTCGCTCGACGGGCAGTACGCCGCGTTCGGCACGGTGATCGATGGCAAGGAGGTGGTGGACGCCATCGCCGTGGTCGAGACCCACAGCGTCCGCCACTACGACGATGTGCCGGTCGAGAATGTCGTCATCACCAAAGCGTCGATCCTTCCCTGAGCGCGTCCCCCGGTTAAATTTGCCTTCCGTTCCCCGTCCGCTATAATGCCTCCGGACCTGTCGGGGAGTAGCGCGATGTATCATCTCCTGAGTTTTTTCGGCATCTTCGTGTTCGTGTTCCTCGCGTGGCTCATCTCGGAGCACCGCAGGCGGTTCCCGTGGCGCGTGGTCGTGTGGGGGATCGTCATACAGGTGATCTTCGCGCTCTTCATCCTCCGGACCGCCCCCGGTGCATGGCTGTTCGACCTTGTCAATCGCGTCTTTTCCAAGATGATGCAATTCACCGATGCCGGAAGCGAGTTCGTCTTCGGCGGCCTGCTCAAGGAATGGTCCTTCGCGCTCAAGATACTGCCCACCATCGTGTTCTTCTCGTCGCTGTTCACGGTGCTCTACCACTTCGGCGTACTGCAGAAGGTGGTCAAGGGCTTCGCGTTCCTCTTCCGCCGCTTGCTGGGCACCTCGGGCGCCGAGTCGCTCTCGGCCGCCGCCAACATCTTCATCGGCCAGACCGAGGCGCCGCTCATGATACGGCCCTATGTCGAAACGATGACGCGATCCGAACTCATGTGCGTCATGTCGGGCGGCATGGCGACCATCGCGGGCGGCGTGATGGCGGCCTATGTCGGGATGGGGGTGAGCGCGGGGCATCTGATGGCGGCGTCGGTCATGTCGGCCCCCGCCGCGATCATGTTCGCCAAGATCATGGTCCCCGAGACCGGTACGCCGGTGACCGCCGGCGGCGGTACGATAGAGGTCCCGGTCGTCGACCGCAACGCCATCGAGGCGGCGGCGCGCGGTGCGTCGGAGGGACTGTTCCTCGCGCTCAATGTCGCGGCGATGTTGCTCGCCTTCATCGCGTTCGTCGCGATGTTCAACTACTTCTTCGGTTTTTTCGGCGTCACGATGGAACAGGTGCTCGGCTGGGCGATGGCGCCGCTCGCGCTCTGCATGGGAGTGCCGTGGGACGAAGCGATGCGCGTCGGCGCTTTTCTCGGCGAAAAGACGATACTTAATGAGTTCGTCGCCTATGCCCACCTTTCCGACGCGATAAAAGCGGGCGCGACCGAACTGTCGCCCCGGTCGGTCATCATCGCCACCTATGCGCTCTGCGGCTTCGCGAATCTCGGCTCGATAGCGATACAGATCGGCGGCATTGGGACGATGGCCCCGTCGCGGCGCGGCGAGATAGCGGCGCTCGGCATCAAGTCGATGATCGCCGGGACGCTCGCCAGTTTCGTCACCGCCAATATAGCGGGGATGCTGATATCGTGAGAAGTGAAGAGTGAACGGTGAGATGTAGGGGCGCGCCAACGGCACGCCCGATTTGAAAGGAGAATATTCCATGACACACACTCGTTCCAGCGGCATCATCCTTCACCCTGCGGCCCTGCCGGGCCCCGGTCCCATCGGCACCCTCGGCGACGCGGCGCGACGCTTTATCGACTGGCTTGCTACCGGCAAGCAGGGGCTCTGGCAGATACTGCCGCTCACGCCGACCTCGTACGACGGCTGTCCCTACAATTCTCATTCGGCCTTTGCGGGCAATCCGTGGTTGATAGACCCGGACCTGCTCGTGCGCGAGGGCTTCATCGCCGACGCCGGGCCGTACCGGAGACCGGCGCCCGATCCGCGCCGCGTTAATTTCGACATGGCGCGCGACCTTTCCGACGCGATGGTCCGCGAAGCGTTCGCGCGGTTCCACGAAACCCGTGAACGGTTCGACGAGTTCAGCGCGTTCCGCACCGCGAACAGCCACTGGCTCGGCGACCACGCGCTCTATGCCGCGCTCCGGGAGCGGTTCGGCACCTCCTGCTGGCACGAGTGGCCGGTCGAGTTCCGCGAACGGCGCCCGGCGGCGATGGCCCGGCTCATGCACGAAGCGGCCGACGATATCCTGCGTCACCAGTTCGCTCAGTGGCTTTTCTCGCGCCAGTGGCGATCGCTCCGGGCCTATGCCAACGAGCGGGGGGTCCGCATCGTCGGCGACCTGCCGATGTTCGTCGCCTATGAAAGCGCCGATGTGTGGGCCCATCAGGACCTTTTCCTCCTCAAAGACGGCCGCCCGACCGTCGTCGCGGGGGTGCCGCCCGACTATTTCTCGCCGACGGGGCAACTCTGGGGCAACCCGCTGTACGACTGGAAACGGATGGAGGAGGACGGTTTCGACTGGTGGAAACGGCGGTTCGCGCAGATGTTCGCCATCTACGACCTCGTTCGCATCGATCACTTCCGCGGCTTTGCGGCCTCTTGGGCGGTGCCGGCGGGGGATAAGACGGCCGAGAACGGCAAATGGCGCAAGACGCCGGGGAAGAAACTGTTCGACGCGCTTCTCGCCCAGTTCGGCGAACTGCCGGTCATCGCCGAGGACCTCGGCGTCATATCGGAGGATGTGGTCGAACTCCGCGAGCGGTTCAATTTCCACGGGATGAAGGTGCTCCAGTTCGCGTTCGACGCGCCGACGAGCGCGTTCCTGCCGCACAACTATGCGACGACGAACTGCGCCGTCTACACCGGGACGCACGACAACGACACCGTGGCGGGCTGGTACCGGTCGCTCTATGAGCATGACCGCCGCGAGATAAACCGCTATCTCACCCTGCGGTGGGGCGACAGTCCGGCGTGGGCGCTCATACGGCTCGCTTACGGCAGTGTCGCGCGGTATGCCTTCACGACCCTGCAGGATGTGCTGGGGATGGGAAGCGAGGCCCGATACAACACGCCGGGGACGGTCGGGCTCCACAACTGGACCTTCCGGTTCACGCACGACGACATCCGCGACGAGGCGGCGTGGGGGCTCGCCGAGATATCGTGGCTCTACAACCGCAACGAGCGGCAGGAATAGGTTCGACCGATTACCATATATATAATGTAGAGGCAAAAGATGCCGCTGATCGAAGAACGGGTCGCGCAGGCAAGAGCGGGAACCAATCTCAAAGTGATCTGCCGGATGACGTCGGGCTGGGCGGTCATCGGCGATGTTCAGTTCCTGCCCGGCTATTCGCTTCTGTTACCCGACCCAGTCGTGCCGAGTCTGAACGATCTCGGTCCCGTCGCGCGGGCGCAGTTTCTTTCCGATATGGCGTTGATTGGCGATGCGCTATTGGAAGTTACCAAGGCACGCCGGATCAATTATGAGATTCTCGGCAATTCGGAGCCGGAACTGCATGCGCACATATTTCCCCGGTTCGAGTCGGAGCCAGAAGAGAAGCGACGGATGCCTGCATGGTTTTACGACTGGAAGAACGCGCCGCAGTTCACGTTAAAGGAACACGGGGCGCTCCAACAGAAAATCCGCAATGTCATAGAACAGCTTCGGCGTTAAAAATCTTTAAGAATCCCTTGACTTGTCGGGGGGATAGGCTACTCTTTTTGAAGACTTGGCAAACGAACCCCAATTGTGAGGGTTGATTATGAAACACCACAACAGCGATGAAAAAAAAACAATATGATGCGCGACTTCAGCGACGGTTGCAGCTTCTAAGAAAAGAAGTTGAGGCCGGAAAATTTTATATAGCTGACGGGTTGCAGGCCGTTGATAGCTTAAAGAAAGTTCGCTATAACCCCGACGGAACAGCGGATCTTAACACTGTGGATGGTTTCGTTCGTTCTATGGCCTTAGCTGTGGAGTTTGTACATGATCGCGAGGAGTTAAAGCAGTCCATTTCTCTTGCTGAGATTCAGACGGAATATTTTGCTTTTATAGAAAACCAATTCGGTAATATCTATAAAAATATGACAGATCAGGGGGTTACGCCACATGATATGGCAATAACATTGTCACAGGACGAAGCTGCGAAAAAAGAAATTACCACCAAGCTTAATGCTTTCTTAAATGTAATTGACGAATTTTGGGCCAACACTGCGGATGCGGCATTTGCACATGTGGAGGACATGGATAAGTCACTTAAGGGTGTTTTCGGCGGAGACCTTTTCCCTTCTTACAGTGAAAACATTGCCTCAAAATGTGGCATATATACAGACACTATTATTTTACCTGATCCTTTCTTGAGAACAAAGCATGCTTTTGAAAGAGGGACTCCTGAACAAAAGGTTTATTATCTCATAATGCATGGACTTAACCTTCTTCAATATAAAGAGCTTGCATGTGCAGATGTGACTCCTCCAGTAGTCGTTGTACTTCCTGATAGGACTGCTATCTTAAAGGAAGAAAAAGAGTTTTTTTATCATCTTGGTCAAATTGATGTATTGGTTCATGCCGCTAAAATGTTTGGCAGATCCTTTGGCTCTTTCGATGAACTAATGGACTTCGCGAGTTCGTTGAAAACAATAGATCAAGTCGAGGCAGAAATTACAGACCAGAAAAAAGTACTTTTCAATACTGAATGGGGAAACGATCTTCGAATCCAGATTCAAAAGGCACTTGCTGATAAGAAAATATTTAGTTTGCTTCGAACAACTAACCCTGGAATCATCGTTGCCTCTCATGCAGTGGGAAGAATGAGCACGAGTAATGAACTCCTTGTTAAAGCACGACGACTTCGTGGCACGCCAATTATTGAAGCCCCAACTTCTTGGCAGTACTTTGTATGGAAGCTAGAATACGATGCCGAAAAAATAGAAAAAGAAAGTAATTTAAAAGATCTTCATGTGCTTCGAGGCCTTCAATCAGTTGCTGAAAATAAGATGGAATGGCTCGGCAAAGTACCGCCCAAGGCGTTGCTCGAACTCAGAAAAGCTGATGCGCTCCATGAAATTAGGGCTATACTTTCAAAGGGAGTTGCCGAGTTGACTTTGGCAAATCCTACCGACTTTCATGCAACAAGTAATCAGATTTTCGATAACATTCATGTGGCTTTTTTGGAACATAGAAAACATATTGCAGAACTTAGTTCTAAGAAATGGAAATTTGCGGGAACTGATATTGGCTCATGGCTTGTCGTCGGTTCGTTAGCAGTCACTGCTGCGGCTACTGGTCTTCCTGTATGGGGTTTAGCCGCCATTGCCGCCGACCAACTTCTAGATGCTCCCAAGTTAAGAGATATCCCAAAATCTATCAAAGATCTTGCTGAAGAGAACAAAACGCTCAAACAGTCTCCAGTCGGAATGTTGTTTAAATACAGTGATGACAACACATAACATGTTAGGGCATTTCTATTAAAATTTAGGCGAGTTGGATTTAAAGAGTTACCAGCGCGCACCCGTTTTCGGAACCTGTTTCGGCGATCTTGACATCGGGTATTTCGCTATCGGTCGCGGTGTCTTCGTCGGGGGTGAGGTCTTCATCCGGGGCGTCGGCGGCCGAACTGTTGAGCGATAAGGTCGGGTCGCCGTAGTAGTTGAGCATCATCTTCCCCGCGTCGGTCTCGATGGAACCGTCGGTCCCCACATCGCGCCGCGTTTCGGCGAATGCCTTGGCCGCCGTTTCGCCGCTCATCAACTTATCGAAAAAGAAGACGCCGAGATTGGTCGCCCCGTAGGTCGTCGTATCGAGATCGCTCTCGAAATCGCTGTAGTCGGTCATGTCGCCCGGCGTGACATTGGTCGAGCCGATCATCCCGATGGCGCCCCCCTCGGTGAGGAGCGCATGGGTCAAGTTCCACGGCGTCTGCGCGCTGCCCACCTCGCACGAGACCGCCACGACGAACGCGGGGCTCTGCGCGCCGATGGCGGGGGCGTCGTCCGAATGGATGAATAGCGGCTGCTGCAGTTCATCGTTGGATACCGCTCCGTCGTCGTTCGCGTCGATCCATATCGTCCGCGCCACCTCCTTGTCGAGCCCATGGCCGAACCAGAAGACCATCCCGTAGCCCTTGGGCCATTCGCTTTTCAGGTTGTCGCGCGTCAGCGCCACATCGGCCGCGTATTTCGAGACGGTCGTTCCCTCCTTTTCATACATCCGCGTCAGGGTGAAGCCGCCGTGTTCCGCCATGATGTTGTGGATGAACCACTCCGCCGTGTCGGCCCCGTCCATGTCGTTGAGGACGGTCGAGTTGAGCATCTTCTGCCCTTTGAAGTAGTAGTACGACGCGGGGAGCAGTATCTTCTTGCGCCACGCGACGGCACTTTCCGGAGTGCGCATGTAGTCGAGGGCGTGACCGAGGATGCGGTCGAGTTCGGTGGTATCGTCGAAGTAGACCGACATCCGTCCGACGATGAGTTCGTGGTCGAGATCAAAGCCGCCCTCCCCGTCATCGAGCCCCTGTTCGCCCCACTGACCGTTGCCGTTCAGGTCCCAGTCGCCCGAGAGGTCGGCGTAGGGGGCGTCGCTTTCGAAGGCGCGGCAGTCGACCGCGAAGCCGAAGCACTGGTCGGCCGAGTATGTGTGGCGCGGCCAGACGATGAACATCGGGACATCGCCGTACTGCGCGTTGGCGTCGCCGATGAGGAGCAGATAGTCGCCCGGCGCGGTGTTCTCTTTCAACCAGTCGCGGATCGCGACGGCGCGAACGAGTCCCTTCGCGTCGGCGGCGCCGTAGTCGGATTCGGTGGTGACCGTCACGGTAAAGCCGCGCGCCTCTTTGGCCGCGACGAATTCGGCGAGCTTCGCCGACGATCCGGCTATCTGGTCGGTCGTTACGATGAAGAGGTTCTTCGCGGCGGCCGATAACGACAGCGCGCCGATGATGAGCGTCGTGAATAGTATCGTACGCATGGTCGCCTCCTACATCTCAACCAGTATGAGGTCGAAGTCTTCGCAGGTGATCGACGCGCCGGTCGTGTCGTTGTAACAGAAGCAAAGTTCGTCGGGGTCGGCGACGCCGTTCTGCTCCATGAGGTAATTGGCATCCATCGACAGTTCGATGTTCCCGGCGATATGGTAGGGTTCGCCCGGCAGGAAGTCGGTCGCCCCGGCGCGGCAGACAAAAACCCCGTTCAGTTCGTTCTGGGTGTGCATCGCGTAGATGCACCCTTTGATGTAGGAGCCGCCGCTTTTCGGCAGTTTCTGTTCGAGGAGCAGATACTGGAAATAGATATCGGGCAGAGACAATTCGAACGAGCCATCTTCCGCCGGGTATCCCTGCAGTATGCCCAGAGGCACCAGTAGCCGGGTGTAATCGAAGAGGTAGTGGCGGCCCGGGACGAACTCGAAGACATTGCCGAGCGTTTGCGCGACCATGTAATTGGTGCTCGTGCCGATGTCGTCGGGGTAGGCGTAGGCGGTGTAGTCGGCGACCGTCTTCTGCGCGCCGCCGATGGTCAGGTCATAGTCGGCGTAGGCGAGCCGTGTTTCGCCGTTGTCGATGTCCGATATCTCGCCGATGAAGGTGAACAGTAGTCGGTCGTCGGCGAAGGCGGTGGTGTACTTCTCCGGTATCTCGCAGCCGAACTCGGTGCCGCTTTTGGCGATCTCGGCCTCGTACTCCGCCTTGGTAAGTTCCGCCGTCTGCGACTGGTAGAGGCAGAGCGTCTCTTCGTTCTCGGTCGTCACGACCTGCCGCTCGCCCATCGTGATGTTCGCCCAGAGGATGAGGTCTTCGCCCGCCGCGAACGCATCGTTATTGCGGTGATCGACGAACCACTTCCCGTCGGTCGGGTCGCGCTGGGGGAGCGCGGTGTAGCAGTAACGGTAGAAATACTTCCCGTCGGCGCGCGCGGTGAGGGTGACCGTCATGAGGTTGGCCCAGGTGACATCGTCGAGCGGGAAGATGTTATCACCCGAATCTTTGGCCGCCGTGAAGCGGTCGAGCGGGATGCCGATGTTGACGAAATCGTAGGTGTACCACGCATTCCCCGCTTCGCTCGTTCCCTGTTCAAGCGGCCCGGCGTAGAGTTGCATCCGCAGGTAGTCCTTACCCGCCATCTCGGGATCCTCGTAGTCGGCCGGGATGGTGCTGAGGTAGGCCTCGGGGTCTCCTTTCGGCGTGTATTCCTCGCCGTTGAAGGAATACTCGAAACTGCCGATCCCCTTCACCTGCTTGCTCGCGACCATGTCGTCGTAAGAGTTGATGAGCCCCTTGAATTCCATGCGGAAAGAGTTCGGCGCCTCGGTCGCGAAGAACTCGTCACCCGGGACGGCGGTGTCGGCATCGCTCACGGAGGTATCATCCGTGGCGGCGTTGCTGTCGGTCGGCGTCTTTTCCGGCTCCTCGCCGCAGGCGATGAAGAGGAGCGCCGTCGCCATCGCCAGAGACATGTTACGCATGGGAACCTCCTTCTCAATGGTGGCGCAACCATTTCAGCAAAGGGTGGTCCGAAAAGTAAAGTCTATTTATTACAAAGGGATAGATTGTTCGGCTCACTGCGCCGGCACAAGAGCGCAGAACTGATAGAACTCCCCGATCAGCCCGTCCCGATAGGGTGAAATGGTGGTGCCGAGGGGGTGGTCATGGAAGAATCGTATGAGCGAGGGTTGCGTCACGCCGCCCATGAGGTGTCCTTGGCCGTGATCGCAGAGGATGACATCGTGACCGAGCCCGCTCAGGTAGGGGGCGTCGTTCTCCGCCATGTGTTCGAAATTGACCGAAAGCCCGATGGTGCTCCAGATGTCGCAACAATTCCCGTTCGGGTCGCCGCAATCGCGGGTCGAACAGCCGGGATCACCGGCACCGTGTACGAGCACCTGTACGAACTTGTGCGAGGTTTCGAGAGTCGGCCAATGGATGAAGTTCGCTGCCCCGGCGCCGAGATCGGCGAGATTGGCGGGGTTCGAGAAATAGGCGCCGGAGTAGGTGAATATCGACGCGACCCGTTCGCCGCGCAACACGCCGAGAGTGTCGCAGGTTATCGACCCGGCCGAGAACCCGGTCAGGTGGATGCGGGCGTGATCGACGCCGAACTGGCGATCGAGGCATTCGACGATGCGGTCGAACAATTCCGCCTCGATACTGCCGTCGTCGAGCACGAGATTGTCCCAGTCGACACCCTGCGGCGGTATCGTCGCCATCGGCAGGCCGGTGTCCTCCGGCGTTATGAGGATGAATGGCATGGTATCGTTGTTCTGCCAGCCGTCGAGCATCGGCAGGAAGAAGTCGGCCGATACCCCGACGCCGTGCCAGTTGAAGACGACCGGCCAGTCGCGCCGTTGTCCGATGCCGTCGGGAAGCGAAATGATGAACGAACGGGAAAGATCCTTGGACCATTCACCCGTCACGATGAAGTCGGTGTTCCACCCCGCCGTCAGTTCGGGACAGTCGCCCAGATCGATATCGAGGTCGGGGATCAAGGGATCGTCGTCGATCAGCAGGTCGTCGAGTCCGATATCGTCCCGGATCAGGGCATCGGTCTGGTCCTCACCGTCGAGGTCGACCGCGCCGATGTCGTCCGCTTCTTCGTCGGGGGAGAGAAGGTGGTCGTCGATCGATACCTCGTCATTGACCGGTATCGTTCCATCGGGGAGCACGGTAGTGGTGTCGCGGTCCGGGGCGAGATGCCGCGACACGGCGTTGTCGCAGGCCGCGAACATGAGCAGCGTCCAAGAGGTCAACAGGAGTGTCCGGTACATCTATCCTCCGTTCCGTTCGTCGGTCGCGGGGACCATACCGACAAGACCGTCGTGTTTCAAGAAAAGTTCCTACCCCTTCACGCCGCCGGCGGTGAGCCCGCCGATGAGGTGCCGTTGCAGGAAGAAGAACAGGAGCATCACCGGCAGCGACACGAGGATCGCCCCGGCGGCGAAGTGGCCCCACTCGGTGTTGAAACTGCCGACATAGCGTTGGAGTGCCACCGGCAGGGTGAACGCCTGTTCGGAACTGAGGAAGGTCGCGGCGAGGATGAATTCGTTCCACGCCGTCATGAACGAGAAGAGCGCGGTGACCACTATCGCCGGACGGGCCAGCGGCAGGACGATGCGGGTGAATATCGTCCACTGCGAGGCGCCGTCGATGAGCGCCGCCTCCTCGAGGTCCTTGGGTATCGTGTCGAAGTAGCCCTTGAGCATCCAGACGCAGAACGGTATCGCGGTGGTCGCGTAGACGAGCACCAGCCCCGTCATCGAGTTGAGAAGATGCAGATTGTCGAGCAGGATGTAGAGCGGTATCGCCATCACGACGCCGGGGAACATCTGCGAGACGAGGAACAGTTTCATCCCGAGTTCACGCCCCGGGAACACGAAGCGGGAAAAGGCGTACCCGGCGGTCGTCGCGAGCGTGACGCCGACGACGGTGGTGGCGAGCGATATGACGACGCTGTTCAGGAACTGCCGTCCGAAGAGCCACCCGCCCTGCGGTCCGACCGTGCCGATCACCTCGCGGAAATTCTGGAGCGATACGGCGTCGGGTATCGGGCTGACCGAAAGAGAGAAACCTTGCGCCGGTGTGAGCGCCATCTTGACCACCCAGAGCACCGGGTAGAGCGTGACGACACAGGCGGCGACGAGCGCGGCGTGGGTCAGCAGTACGCGGGTCAGCGTCCGGTCCTTCATGCGGTGCCTCCCGCGCGCCGTTCGGTGAATTTCGAGTAAAGCAGGAGCACGATGAATATCAGTGTTGCGTAGGCCGCCGCGTAGCCGTACTGCTCCTGCCGCTGGAAGGCCCATTTGTAGGCCTCGCTGATGAGGATGTCGGTCGCCCCGTCGGGGTCGCCGCCCGACACGAGGAAGATGATGTTGAACATATTGAAGGTCCAGACAGAGCCGAGGATGACCGCCGGGAGGAGCGCCGGTCTGAGCAGGGGCAGTATCACATGCCGGAACCGGTCCCACGCCCCCGCGCCGTCGACCGCCGCGGCGTCCTCGAGTTCACGCGGCACCGCCTGCAGGGCGCCGAGCGCCGTCACCATCATGAAGGGGAAGCCGAGCCAGGTGTTGGTCGCGACATTGGCGGCGAAGGCGGTCCAGAACGAAGAGAACCACGATACCGGCTCGACGCCGAACAGGTCGAGCAGGCCGTTCACCGCGCCGAACTGCCGGTTGAACATCCCTTTCCAGATGAGGGCCGTGATGTAATTCGGGACCGCCCACGGGACGATGAGCAGTATCCGGTAGACCCCGCGCAGTTTCAGCCACTGGTCGCGCAGGAGCATCGCGAGCGCGAGCCCGATGCCGACATGGAGCGCGACATTGACCGCGGTCCAGCCGACCGTCACGGCGAGCGTGAAGTAGAAATTGAGCGGGTCGGTCACCGGGAAATCCTGGGAGGAAAGTATCGAGACGAAGTTCGCGAGCCCGACGAAGCGCCACTCACCCGCCCGGTGGGCGAAGAAGGAGACGGCGGTGCCGACGGTGAACGGGATGAAGACGAGGATGAACATCGAAAGGGCGGCGGGCAGAAGATAGAGGTAGGGGGTCGGCTCCCGGCGCATCGTCGCGATGACCCGTTCGCGCCGGAAGCGCCACCAGAGATAGCCGAAGCCGACGACCGCGAGCGCTAAGAGCGTCGCAAGGAAGATCGCGGGGCTCTGGGCCTTCGCCGGGGGCCGGGTAAAGAGCGCGTAGTGCCGCCCCGCCTCGGCGAGCGCGTGTTGCGGGGTGTCGGCGCCGCGCAGGACCTTGCGCAGGGCGGTCGCGAGCGGTTCCCACACCATCCGCATCGCCGGGCGGTTGCTCATCGGGAGCGCCTGTTCGGCCTGCCGTTTGAACAGCATGAGCGTCGCGTCGTTGCGGACCGCCGGCGAATCGTAGGCGAACAGCGTCGCGACCGACTGGCGGCCGGCGAGCGCCCGCTGTCGCGCCGATGCTTCGGACGAGAGGAATTCGCCGAAGGCGCGGGCTGCCGCGATGTCGGTGCGGCGATGTTTGGCGATGATATAGGCCTCGACCGTCAGGAGCGGTCGCATCGGGAGTCCCGTCGCGCTGACGACGGGCAGGGTCGCCACGGCGTAGGGGAGATCGGCCGGGAGTTCGCCCATGAGCCACGGGCCGCTTATAACCATCGGGACGCGCCCCTCGGCGAACAGGTGCGTGACAAGCGCGCCGGTCGCCTCGTCGGGCGCCACCTTGCGTTCCCGGACGATATCGGCGATGAAGGAGAGCGCCGCGGCGTTCTCGGGGGTATCGAGGCAGGGGGTATCGCTCGCGGCCTCGTCAAGGCAGAACCCGCCGCCGAACCCGGTCAGGAAGGGGGCGGCGAAGTAGGCGGATGCCGCCTCGAAGGCGATGCCGTAGCGGTTCGCGGCGCGGTCGGTGAATCGTTCGGCGACCGCAAGGAGTTCGTCGGTCGTGCCGGGAGGCGCATCCATGAGGTCGGTGCGGTAAAAGAGGACGAGACTCTTGAAGGCGAGCGGTATGCCCCAGAGTTTGTCACCGCTTCTCATCGCCTCGATGGTCACCGGCAGCATCCGGGTCCCGATGTGTTCGGTGTAGTAGGGGCCGAGCGGCTCGATGATGCCGGAGGCGGCCCAGTCACCTATCCGTTCGTGAGCGTAGATGAAAGCGTCGGGGCCGTTGCCGCGCGGCACGGCGCTCGTTATCTTGTTCGCGAAGGCGTCGTAGGGGACCGCGAGGAGCGTGACGCGGATGTCGTCGCGGTGCAGGGCGTTGAACTCCTCGGCGAGCCCGTTGATCGCCGTCTCTTCGGCCCCGCGGTAGGAATGCCACACCGTTATCTGGCGCGGGGCGGCTTCCAGCGTGGCGATGCACAGGAAAAGAAGAAGCGTGAAGAGTGATAGGCGTTTCATGCCCTGTCCGCTATCCTCAGTCCGGTCTCGCCGTCGAAAAGATGTACCCGGTCGGATACGGCGGTGAGCGTCACGGTCGCGCCGGCCGCAAGTCCTCGCGCGGCGGCGGCCGGAAGTTCCGCCGTGATCCGGCGGTCGGCGTCGAGCCGGAGATGGGCGACGGCGGTCGCGCCGAGCGCCTCGACGAGATCGACCGTGCCGTCAAGACGGATGCCGCCCGGCGCCGTCGCGACGGCGAGGTCGGAGGGGCGTATCCCCGCGACGACCCGGCGGGTCGTTCCCGGCAGGCGCACCGCGCCGCCGAATATCGCCCCGTCCTGCGGCTCGAGGTCGAGCAGATTCATGGCGGGGGTGCCGATGAAGCGGGCGACGAAGGTGTTGGCGGGGCGATCGTACAGTTCGGCCGGCGTGCCGATCTGCTGGATGATGCCCTTGTCGAGCACCACGATGCGGTCGGCGAGCGTCATCGCCTCTATCTGGTCGTGGGTGACATAGATGATGGTGGCGCCGAGTCGCCGGTGCAGGTGCTTGAGTTCTATCCGCATCTGGGTCCGCAGGGCGGCGTCGAGGTTCGACAGCGGTTCGTCGAACAGGAACACCTGCGGGCTCCGGACGATGGCACGCCCCATCGCGACGCGCTGGCGCTGGCCGCCGCTCATCTCCTTGGGGAGCCGGTCGAGCAGGTGGGTGATGCCGAGCAGGGCGGCCGCCTCGTCGACCCGGCGCGTTATCTCGGCGGCGGGCATCCTGCGGACCGTCAGTCCGAACGCCATGTTCTCGCGGACCGTCATGTGGGGGTAAAGTGCGTAGGACTGGAACACCATCGCGATGTCGCGATCCTTGGGCGGCAGGTCGCCCACCGGGCGGTCGCCGATGCGTATGGCGCCCTCCTCTATCCGTTCGAGTCCGGCGAGCGTCCGCAGGAGCGTCGATTTGCCGCACCCCGACGGGCCGACGAGCACGAGGAACTCGCCGTCGCGCACCTCGAGATCGATGCCCTTGAGGATGACCGCCTGCTCGGAGTACCTCTTAACGACCTTCTCGAATGTTACCGTCGCCACCGCAGTGCTCCCGTTCGTTGTATGTCAGTTGCGGGGATAGTATCAATTCCACACAGACAAGTCAAAGGAAAAGAGACCTGATCAATCCTCGCTGTCGAGTTTGCCGGGGGTCCAGAGATACCGGCGCGTCTCGGCGACGATGACGCCGTTCAGCAGGAGGAGGGCGATGAGGTTGGGGAGCGCCATCAGTCCGTTGGCGATGTCGGCGAAGGTCCACACCGCGCCCAGCGAGAGGGTCGAGCCGACCATCACCATGGCCACCCAGAGCCAGCGGTAGGGGCGGATGCTGGCGCGGCCGAAAAGATATTCGATCGCCTTCTCGCCGTAGTAGGACCAGCCGAGTATCGTCGAGAAGACGAAGGTGAGGAGTCCGAAGGTGAGGAGCGCCGGGCCGAACGGGCCGAGTTGCGAGAAGGAGGCATGGGTGAGCGCCGCGCCGTTGAGTCCCTCGGTCCAGCGGCCCGAATTGACGAGGACCAGCCCCGTGATGAGGCAGACCACCACGGTGTCCCAGAAGGTGCCGGTCGAGGAAACGAGCGCCTGCCGCACCGGGTTCTTCGTCTGCGCCGCCGCCGCGACGATGGGGGCGCTGCCGAGCCCTGCTTCGTTGGAGAACAGGCCGCGCGCGATGCCGTAGCGGACCGTCTCTTTCAGCGCCGCGCCGACAAAGCCGCCGAGCGCCGCGTGACCGCCGAAGGCCGAGGTAACGATGAGCCACAGCGAATCGGGGATGGTGCGCCAGCCGAGGGCGAGCAGTATCAGACAGCCGATGAAATAGACCACCACCATGAACGGTATCAGTTTTTCGCAGACCTTCGCGATGGAGCGGACCCCGCCGATGATGACGAGAGCCGTCGCGACGGTGAGGATGATGCCGGTCATCCAGCCGGGGGTGCCGAAGGTGTCACCCATGAGTCCCGCGATGGAGTTCGCCTGCACCATGTTGCCGATGCCGAACGCGGCGATCGCGGTGAAGGCCGCGAAGAGGATACCGAGCCATTTCGCCTTAAGCCCGTCCTCGAGAGCGTACATCGGGCCGCCGGCGACCGATCCGTCGGGGAGGAGCCGCCGGTATTTCACCGCAAGGACCGCCTCGCCGTACTTGGTGGCGATGCCGAAGATGCCCGTGAGCCACATCCAGAGCACCGCGCCGGGGCCGCCCACCGCGACGGCGGTCGCGACGCCGACGATGTTGCCGGTGCCGATGGTGGCGGCGAGCGCCGTGGTGAGCGCGCCGAAATGGCTGATCTCGCCCGAGCCTTCGCTCTTCCTGCTGAACGAGAGTTTTATCGCGGTGCCGATATGTCGCTGGATGAAGCGGAGCCGGAAGGTGAGGAACAGGTGGGTGCCGAAGAGCAGGGCGATGAGCGGCCAGCCCCAGATGATGCCGCTGATGTCGTTCAGTATCGCTTCGAATGTCGCCATGTCAGGTCGCTCCTTTCGGTTTGCGGATGACCGATATCCCGCGGCGGCCGTCCATGATGACCTCGAAGGGCTCCGGAGGCCGGATGTGGCGGAAATGGGCGGTGCGTCGGAACACCGGCTGGCGCAGGAGCCAGTCCCAGTCGATGACATGGTTCGGCGATCCCCAGCGGATGGTGAAGTAGCCGATGTTCATCGAGGTGATGTTGTGGAAGAAATGGGAGCCAAGCGACGAATCGACCTGAAAGTGTTCGAGCCCCGCCTCGACGATGACGCGGGCCTGCGATATCTGGTTGAACTGCGCCGGGATGCCTATCCAGCGGTCGCGGGTCCCCCAGCGGCCGAACCCGACGAGGATGTGGCGTCGTCCCTCCGCCTTGAGCGTGGCATTGATCTCCTCGAGTTCGGCGGCCATCTCCACCGTTTCGGCGGTGTTGAAGAGCGCCGGGTCGGCGAAGACGAGGTCGCGGATGTCCTCCCGGCCGTTTCCCATCGCGTGGTCGGTGCGCAGGAGTAGACCGTCGGCCCGCAGGTCGTCGTCGGTGAGGGACACCTCGTCGCCTTTCTGGATGAGGGGTTTCATCTGGAGCAGATAGAAGGTCGGCGTGCCGGTGCCGCCGGTGTCAAGGTCGAGCGCATACTCGATCTCGACCGGGTTCCCCATCGACCTTTCGCCGATCTCGAGCAGCACCTCGATCGCATGGGCGAGCGGCACCTGATCGTATTTCAGGATGTTCGCGAGATTGATGATACGCGGGCCCCGGCGGGAAAGCCCCGGTTCGATGCGGTGGTTCTCGATATCGTAGACCGACGCAAGGTGGGTGAGCACCCCGTGCGGCTCGGCCTCGGCTATCTCAAGCCGCGTGTAGCACGATTCTTCGCCTTCGCGCAGGTCGTCGGGCATGGTCCGTTCGAGGTCGAGCGCGTAGAAGAAACGCTGGCTGCTCTTCGCCTGATATTCGGGCGCCAGCAGGTCGAGTTTCGGGTAGCGCGGCGAGAAGCGGAACGCCTGTTCCCCCTCGACGACATAACTGCCGAGCCCGAGCGCGGCGGTGGCTATGCCGTCCTCCGGCTTGAGCGGCATGACGGGATAGTAGTTGAACGACTGCGCGGTGCCGCTGAGGTGCGGATAGTGGTATCTTCCGTGGCGGCCGCCGACCACCTCCTGTATGATGACCGCCATCCGCTCTTCCTCTATCTTGTAGCCGACCGCGTCGAAATAGGCCCGCGACCGCGGCGAGAAGACCGACGCGTACACGAGCCGGACGGCGTCCATGAGTTGCTTGAAGCGGACATTGAGATCGGGATGGTTGTTCGGGATGATGTAGGTGCTGTAGATGCCGGCGAACGGTTGCAACAACATGTCCTCGAACAGTCCCGACGAACGGACCGCGAGCGGACAGGTGACCATCGAGAGGAACGACTTGAGTTTCTTGCGCAGGTCGAGCGACAGCGCGGTGCCGAGGAACAGGTCCTTGACCTGTTCGTGGTCGGTGTCGCGGAATATGACATTGCGGAGCGCCGGCGCGTCTATCATGCGGTCGTACTCATCGATGCCGATGACGGCGGTCGTCGGGATGCGGATCGGGAGGTCGGGGATGTGTTTAGAGAGGTCTATGTGTTCGACGAGGTTGTTGATGAAGGCGATGCCGCGCCCCTTGCCGCCGAGCGATCCGTTGGCGAAGCGGACGATGTAACTGGCGCCGCCGAACACCGATTCGTCGAAGTTTATCACGCGGCCCTTGACCTTCTTTGCGCGCACCTTCTCGAACAGCGACAGGATGAAGGCGCGTAACCCGTCGGACGACGGGAAGTCGGCGGCGTGGGCCGACCGCATGATGCGGGCGAACAGCATCTCTCCGCGCGCGGTGAGCCACGCGCTGAAATGGTTGCGGGCGGCGTGGTAGAGCAGCGATTCGTCGGGTATCGTGCGGATGAGATGTTCGAGTTCCTCCATGTTCGCGGCGCTGCCGATCTCGCGCCCCTGCAGGTCGCGGAAGATGAAGTTGCCGAATCCGAGCCGGTCCATCAGGAAGTTGCGGATGTCGAACGCGAGCGTTTCCGAGTTCTTGTTGATGAACCCGGCGCCGAGCAGGTGCGCCTTCGGCTCGTTCGACGATTCGGAACTCTGGATGAGTATCGGCAGATCGGGCAGTTCCTCCTTCACCGACCGGCAGAAGGTGAGCCCCGCCTGCGGGTCGATCGCCCCCTCGCGCGGGAACCGGACATCGGATATGACGGCGAGCAGCGCCTTGCGGTACTGCGTGAATAGTTGGAGCGCCTCCTCGTAGTTCGTGGCCAGCAGTATCTTGGGACGCGCCCGCATCCGTAGCAGCTTGTTCATCTCGTCGAGGTTCTCGTCGGCGATGAGCCGCTGGGTCTGCCGCATCACCTCGGCGTAGAGGAAGGGGAGATAGCGCGAATAGAACCGGATGCTGTCCTCGATGAGCAGTATCACCGGCACCATGCCGAGCCCGGTGTCGTTGACGACATTCATCCGGTCCTCGATGTACTTGGTGATGGCGAGGAATATCTTGGAATAGCCGTTCCAGACGAATATGCGGTCGATGTCGCGCAGGTCGGGCGAGTCGATGGGGCACTGGTGGAGGTTCGCCGAGTTGTTGAACAGCAGGACCACCGGCAGATCGCGCCGTTTCTTTATCTCTGCGGCGAGCGCGAGCGGCGTGCGGGTGTCGAGCCCGACCATGAGTATGACGAGGTCGAACTTGCGTTGTTCCAGTTTGCGTATCGCGTCGTCGGGGCTGTAGGCGCTCGTGACGCGGGGCGCCGAGGAGAGGTTCAACTGGTAATATTCGCCGAATATCTGTTCCGACAACTGGCCGTCGCGTTCGAGGATGAAGGCGTCGTAGAGCGTCGCGACGAGCAGGACCTCCTGCACCTTGAACGGCATCAGGTCGTGGAATATGTCCTTGTCGGACCGGTAGTGGTCGAATATGTCGGTCAGTTCCTGAAAGATCATTTCCTGATCTCTTTATCCATCAGCATCGCGACGATGGCCATGACCTCGTGCTGGCCGAAGGTCTTCTGGTCTCCCGTTGCGAGGTCCTTGTAGAGCACCTGCTGATTCTTCACTTCGTCCTCGCCGAATATGAAGATATGCCGCGCGCCCAGTTTGTTGGCCTTCTGCAGGGCGTTCTTGAACTTGCGCGGCGTGTATTCGGCCATGTAGCGGACCGGGTGATGCGAGAGGTGTTTGGTGAGGTGGACGAGGTCCGCCACGCCGCCGTCGAAGAGGGCGAAGCCCATCGCAAGCGGCTGCATGCCGTAGAAATCCTCCGGCACGACCGACAGAAGCCGTTCAAGCCCGATCGCGAAGCCGGTAGCGGGGGTCGCCGCGCCGCCCGTTTCGGCCACGAGGTTGTCGTAGCGACCGCCTCCCGCGATGGCGTTCTGCGTACCGCCGGTGTCGGCCGTTATCTCGAAGGCGGTCTTCACATAGTAATCGAGCCCGCGGACGATGAAGGGATCGACGACGAAGGGGACATGGAATATCGCGAGCGCCTTTTTGAGCCGCTCAAAGTCCGACGCGCACTGCGGGCAGAGATGGTCGGTGATGAGCGGGATGTCGTTCCAGCGGTCGCGCGGGGCGTCGACCTTGCAGTCGATGAGCCGCAGAGGATTGCTGTCGATGCGCCGACGGCAGTCGCCGCAGAGTTCCTCGGCCTTCGGGCGGAAGTATTCGATCAGTTTCTCGCGGTACGCGGGGCGGCACGCGGGACAGCCGATGGAGTTCACCCGTATCTCGCCCTTCACCTTGAAATGATCGAGTATCATCGACGCGGCGTAGATCAGTTCGGCGTCCATCTCGGGGGTCGGGTCGCCGAATATCTCCAGCCCGAACTGGTGGAACTGGCGGTAGCGCCCCTTCTGCGGCCGCTCGTAGCGGAAATTGGGGCCGATGTAGAACAGTTTGTGCGGCCCCGGCTTCTCGATGCCGACGCTGTGCTCGATGAAGGCGCGGACCACCCCGGCGGTCCCTTCGGGTTTGAGCGCAAGTTTGTTGCCGTTCTTGTCCTCGAAGACATACATCTCCTTCTGCACCACATCGCTCGTTTCGCCGAGTCCTCGCTGAAAGAGTTCGAGCGACTCGACCACGGGGGTGCGTATCTCCTGATAGTTGAGGCGCGCCGCAAGCAGGCGCAGGTCCTCCTCCATACGGCTCCAGCGGAGCGAGTCGGGCGGCAGGATGTCGTTCATCCCCTTGACGGCGGTGTAGCGGCTCATCGGCTCCTCCATGATGGGAACGGAGAGGAATCTAGCATGGAAAAAAGAAAGTTACAAGAAATCGGCCGGCCGTCGTTCGCGACGGGGTTGCTTTTTTGACGGGAGCCGGGTATCGTTCGTTCGTCCCGATAAAAAACGGCGCGTTACGAACACCCGGAGGAGGGACCCATGCGACCCTTTCTGATGATCTTGTGTCTACCGATCATTCTATGGTCATGTGCCGAAGATAACCCGGCGCCCGGGGATGTCGACACGGCGACCGTTGACGCCGACACCGTCGTGACCGACGAGGCGCTTCCCGACGAGGTGACGCCGGACGAGGACGATCTTCTGCCCGATGACGCCTGCGTGGATCTTGCGGTGGAGGACGCGTTCCTCGAACAGATCGAGGGATACGACGCCTATCTCGCGTTCCGCACGATCGGCATGATAAACGAGGTTGAGGTCACCACGCCGGTGAAACTGTTCCAGTCGAAGTTCGTGGCGCTCTTGCCGGGACACGCCGACATCACGCTGGCTCAGGCGGTTGGCTTCATCCTAGAGGGCGAACGCGAGGGAAAAGCGGTCCTTGAGATGACGGTGCTGGCCGACCCCGGTACCCAATTCTACGGCAGTCTCACGGTCGTCGTGCTTTCTAAAGAGTGGCTGACTTCGCATAAGGATGCTCTGCTCGTTGAGCCGGTGGTTGAGGAAGCGCCGCTCGTGCAGGTGATGAGCGTGGAGGCGGCATCCCAGACCGTCGTCAGAAAATGCATCGTCGCCATGAGCGCGCTCGATCCTGAGCATCCGGACCTTCCCGCGCCGGGGAGGATGCAGGTGTCGGTCTGCGACAATGTCGATTTCTCGGCGGAAGAGAATCTGCGCATCGGGGTTAACGCGAAACTGACCGAGGATGTTCCCGCGATACTGTCCCTGCTCGGCCTCACCGATGCGGCGGAACTCTGCTCATGCGCCGATGCGGCGACCAACGAACCGGTCGACTGTCCCTAATACCGTTTCGCGGACAGCGGATATTGTCGCTTTGCTGGCGCGGTGTCGGTGTGCCCGATCTCGGGGCCCTTCCAGCCGGTCGTGTCGAGCGAGAAGACATAGAACCATTGGGGGTCGATGAGTATCTTGACCGGTTCGATGGCGGTGGCGAATTCGACCTTCGTGTTTTCACCCGACGCGATATCGACCGCGACGGTGGCGGTCGTTTCGTCGGCGAAAACGAAGGTCACCGGCAGTCCCGTCATGTCGGGGCCTTTGTTTGGGGAGATGGTGAAGGAGACCGTGTCTGCCTCGTAGGCGTATCCCTTGGGGACGATCGAGGGGCAGGGCGCCTGATAGACCCAGCCGTCGAAAAGCGCCTGCCAGTAATCGGTCGAGTCCGCCTCATCGGAGGTGTGGGCGATGAGGAAATCGAGGAAGTCCTCGGTGGTGACGGTGGTTCGGTGTTTCTCCTCGAACCAGAGTTTCAGGAGCGGGAGGAGCGCCATCCCGCCGAAGTCGCGGTCGAGCCGCTTGTTGACCATCTCGAGGAACGCCGCGCCGTAGTAATAGGATGTCTGTATCTGCATGTCGAGCGTCATGAAGTCCTTGTCGGCGTCGAATTTGAGCGGCACCGCGTCGGCCGCCGAGCAGAGGAGCGCCGCGACGAAGCGGTACTGGGCGCGCCGCGCCGCGAAGGCGTCGGCATCCTCGATGACCGCCATGAGGTTGTAGTTGGTCGTCCACTCGTCGAAGCCCTCGGCGACCCAGAAGTCGGGCCAGTCGGCGAACCGGACATTGTCGCCCCACCAGTTGTGGACGATCTCGTGGACCGTGACGAACAGGCCCGAATCATAGTCGGCCAGCACATCGGTCCCCATGTAGATGACCCCGACATGCTCCATGCCGCCGCCGAAGTCGGGGACGGAGACGAGCCCCACCTTGTCGCCGAATTCGTACGGGCCGATATGCTCCTCCATCCAATCGACGGTCGTGACGCCGGCGGGGTATATCTGCTTGAGGTTATCCATCTCTCGTGCGAACCCGGCGCCGATCACCTCAACGCCGGACTTCGAAACGCCGGCCGAGAAGTAGGTGTGGTCGGGCGAGGCGGCGAACGAGAGCGCGTAAAAAGGCATCGGGGTATCCATCGTGAAGGTGACGACATCGTCCTCCCGCGTGCCGGTGACGCCGGGGCCCATCACCTGCCACTCATCGCCGGGAACGACGACCGAGAGGGTCACCTTTTCGACCGGGACATTGGCGTCGTTGTCCTTGTCGGTCTTGAAGGGGCTCTGCGGCACAATGAGCCAGTAGGGGGTGAAGTAGGGCTCGGTGAAGGGGCCGACCACCTTCTCGCCCGTTTCGTAATCCTCCCAGACCCGGAGTCCCATCGATGACGACTGCTCGAACGAGAAGGTCGCCTCGATGACGAGCGGGTCTCCCGCCTTGAACTCGCCGGGGAAGAACAGGATGGTGTGCTGGTCGTTCTCGAAGGGGGCCGAGGCCAGCGCTATGGCCATCTTTTCGCCGAAGAGTTTGACGGTGTTGCCGTCGGCGGGCGCGGGGAACGAGAGTTTCTCGCTGACGGTGAAGAGCCGCTCCTGCCATCGGGTCATATCGACCGTCGCGGCGAGTTCGATGCCCTCCTTCGGTATCACGACGATCCGCTCGAAATCGCCGTCGAAAGGAACGACATCCTCGTCGGCCGCCTCTTCGGTCAGCAGTTCATCGGCGACATCGTCGGTCAGGGCGGTGTCGTCGGTCGCATCGGCGTCGGGCCGCGTCTGTTTCGGGTCGTCGCAGGCGACCGCGAGAAAAAGGATCAGGACAAGGGCGCAGGTCTTTTTCATGACGGGTCTCCGTCGGTTCATTTGGTTTCAGGCGGTAGCATGCCGTACTCGCGGAAGAACGCTATCTGGTCGGCGAAGGTCTTTTTAAGCGGCGTCGGCTCGACCCCGAGTTCCCGCCGCGTCTTCTCGCCGCACACCTTGAGGCGACTCTTGAGGATGCGAAGAGAACCGCGCGTCACGATGGGGTTGCCGCCGAACAGATGGAAGATCGCCTCGCTGCCGAGCGCCGCGACGGTCATGACCCAGTGGGGCAGTTTGAAAAACGGCTTTCGGATGCCGCTCACCTCCTCGAGCATCGCCATCATCTCGGGTATCGAAAGATGGCCGCCGGTCACGAGGTAATTCTCGCCGGTGCGCCCCTTCTCGGCCGCGGCGAGGAGTGCCTTGGCGACATCGCGCGAATCGACGAAATCGAAACCGCCGTCGGGATAGGCGGGCAGTTTTTTCGCCGCGTAATCCAGCACCATCTTCCCCATCTGGGAGGGCTTGAAGTCGTACGGGCCGACGACGCCGACCGGTGAGACGATGACCACATCGAGTCCTTTTTTCGCCTCCTCGACCACCTTGAGCGCCGCGTTCGCCTTGGTGACGCCGTACTCTATCATCGCATGTTCGGGGTTGAACCCGTCCTCTTCGTTGACCGGGCGACCGGTGCACAGGTCGCCGATCGCCTCTATCGACGCGACATGGACGAGTCGTCTTACTCCCGCCTCGCGGCAGGCGCGCAGGACATTGAGCGTCCCGTCGTAGTTGACCTCGTTCAGTTTCTTGTACATGCCGGGGACGATGCTGATGAGCGCGGCGCAGTGGAACACGGTATCGGCTCCCTTGAACAGCGGCACGAGCGTCTGGTAGTCGCAGATGTCGCCGCAGACCCGTTTCACCGGCAGACCTTTGAGCGATTCCGGTTCCTTGTTGCAGTGGATCATCGCGACGACCTGATCGGCCTTTCCCTGTTCGACGAACATCCTGATGAGCGTGTTGCCTACATGTCCCGAGGCGCCGGTGACGACATACATGAGCGTTCTCCGTACGAAAGGTGAGGGGTTAATCTTCCGGCAACAGCACATCGCGCGGCTTGGCGCCGTCGCCGGGGCCGACGATGCCGGCTGCCTCCAACTGATCGACGAGGCGCGAGGCGCGGTTGTAGCCTATCTTGAACTTGCGCTGAAGCATCGAGGCGGAGCAGGTGCGGTTCTTCTTGAGATATTCGATGACCTCGTCCCACTTTGCGTCCTGCTCCTCATCGTCCTCACGGGCCGCGGCCGTCTCGATGAAATCGGCGGGGCGGGTCGATATCTGGATGACATCGTCGTAGGCGTCCTGCGGGCATCGTTCCTTGATGAAGGCGACCACCCGCTTGATCTCTTCGGAGGAAACGAAGGCGCCGTGGACGCGGTGCGGCTCCGATTCGCCCGGCGGGATGAGGAGCATGTCGCCCATGCCGAGCAACTGTTCGGCGCCGCCGGTGTCGAGTATGGTGCGCGAATCGAGCCCCGAGGCGACGCGGAAGGAGATGCGGGTCGGCAGGTTCGACTTGATGGTGCCGGTGACGATATCGCGGGTCGGCCGCTGGGTGGCGATGATGAGGTGGATGCCGGCGGCGCGCGCCTTCTGGGCGATGCGGAGGACCGCCAGTTCGACATCCTTGCTGGCGACCGCCATGAGATCGGCGAATTCGTCTATCACGACAACGATGTAGGGCATCTTCTTGAGTCCGCCCGCCTCGCCCGTCTTGAGTTTGCTGTTGACCTCTTCGACCGTCTTGTTGTAACTGTCGATGTCCTTCACAAGATTGTCGGCGAGCGTCCGGTAGCGGTTATCCATCTCCTCGACCGCCCACTTGAGCGTGAGCGCCGCCTTCTTCGGGTCGGTCACCACCGGCATCAGCAGGTGCGGGATCCCCTCGTAGATGTTGAACTCGTTCATCTTTGGGTCTATCATAATGAACCGCACCTCGGCGGGGCTCATCGTGTAGAGGAAAGAAACGATGATGGTATTGACACCGACCGATTTGCCCGAGCCGGTCGTTCCGGCGACGAGCAGGTGGGGCATCTTGGCGAGGTCGGCGACGCTCGCGATGCCGTCCACCGTCTTGCCGAGCGCTATCGGGAGCCCTTTCTCCTTCTGTTTGGCGAACTGATCGGAGGCGAGTATGGCGCGGAGCCGTATCATCTGCCGCAGGTCGTTGGGTACCTCGACGCCGACACAGGTCTTGCCCGGGATACTCGGGACGACGCGGACCTTTTTGCCGCCGACGACGCGGCCGAGGTCGGTCTCGAGCACCGTTACCTGATTGCCCCGGATCCCTTCGCCGAGATCGAGTTCGTACATCGTGACGACCGGCCCGATGACCGCGCCGCTCACGCTCACCTTTATCTTGTGCTGGATCAGTTTCTGTTCGATGACCTGCGCCAACTTCTGGATGCGCGTCTCGTGGTCGCGGGTCTCGACGCTCTTCTCCTCCTCGACGAGCAGGTCGAGCGGCGGCAGTTCGTAGTTGGGGAGTTTTTTGAGCGCCTTGGTCGGCTCCTTCTTCGGTTTCTGGTCGGCGATCGTGCGGACATCTATCTTGCCTTTTTTCGCCGGCTTGGGTTCCGGTTCGGGTTCCGGGCTTGCCACGGCGGAGTCCTCAACGGGATCGGGCGCCGGCTCCTCTCCGGTCTCCTGCTCCGGCGCCGGCGGCGGGACCGCCTCTTCCTCTTTTTCGGGGAAAAGTCGGCGGAGTATCACCGGGACATGGACCTTGAGTACATCGTAGAGGGAACGCACACCCTTGAAGACCGGGATGAAGAGGAGGACATGGAAGGTCGATATCACATAGACCGCAAGTACGACGATGAGCAAAAGGACGCTGATGATCTTACCCAGAGAGGGTATCATGAGGTCGTTCATCAGTTTTCCGCCGATCCAGCCGCCGCTCGCCCCCCAGTGGAGCGGATCGGTGCCGAGGAACGAAAGGAGCGGCATCGCGACGGCGAACAGCAGGAGGTGCAGGAGGAAATAGCGCCACATGGCCCGCCGGAAGACGGCGAAGAAAAGGAGCAGGAAGAAGAGGGCGATGAGCGGGAGGAGCAACGCGGCGTAACCGAACACCTGCGCGAGGAGCGTTGCCACGGTACGGCCCGCCGAGCCGGTGATGAAGGCCGGCGTCGCCGTGCCGCCGTAGGCACCGAGCGAAAGCCAGACGAAGGCGGCGAGGAGCGCCCAGAGCGCGCCGGCGATCTCGAGGGTGTAGAGATTCGCCCCGGTCAGGAGCGACGGTTTTGTCGTTTCCTTATCGTTCTTGCGTTCCGACACGGTATACTCCTATGGAGATGGTTCTGTCTATCTTCGCCAGTTCGGTCTCGAATATCCGCATGAGCGTGATCTCCTGCGCCGCAGGCACGGCAAAGCCGAGCGCGGCCCATCCGTCCTGCGCGCCGATCCTCTCATGAAGGCGCAGGATCGGCGTGAAGCCCTTCGTCCCGAGCAGGGTCTCAATGCTGTCCCGTTTCTCTTCCGCATCGGCGGCGCGCAGGACGATGGCGCAGAGCGCGCGTTCCGCCCCCTCGGCGGTGGCGTAGAAGGCCTGCACCGGTTCGGCCCGCTCGACCGGCAGGGTGCCGGTCGTTTCGGTGAACAGTTCGCCGCTCCAGACATAGGAGTAGGGGAACGAGAACCCGGTCGTCTCGATCGCGCCGTTCGAGAAGAGGCTCTTTCTCATCTGATCGAAGGGTATCTCGCCGCTGTGGGTGAAGAGCGCCGCGCCCCCGAGAAAGGAGGGGAGCCCGGTGTAAAGCCGTTTGGCAAGTTTGAGCGCGAGCAGGTTGAGATAGAACCGGTCATCGTACCGGTCGGTGGGGGCGTTGAGCGTATAGAACCAGAGAAAAAGTCCTTCGGGCGACAGGAGGACCGGATCGTCGAGCAGGAGTTCCACCGAGAAGAGATTGACCCGCACCGTCACCGGGGTGCCCGAGAAGGCGGGATGGTACAGCGCCGCGAGACTGCCGGGGTGCCGTATCGAGTCGCGTAGGCTGTAAAAGAACGCGGCGAGCGTCTCCTCGCCGAACGGCAGGTTGAGGACCGAGCGTCTGAAGGTGATGCGCGGGTCCGTGCCGACCACGGTGCGGGCATAGCCTTTTTCCCAGCCGGCGAGACGCAGTTCCGTCTCGGCGGGAATACCGAAGGCGGTTTCCGCGCGCGCCCGGTCCTCGGGCGACAGGACGACCCACTGGGCATAATCGATGTGTTCCCATGCGTAAGGGACGAGGAGGAACACATCGGTCGCATCGCGCGCCACCGACAACACGAAGAGCCCGGCGGCATCCGTGCCGAAGGATACGGGTATGCCGGCGCGGTCGAGGAAGGCGCGGAACAGGAGCATCCGGGGGTCACTTCCCTGTAACAGTGTCCCTTCCGCCGGGATCTCCGCCTGAGGAAGCGGCGGGAGGGTGATCGTTGGGGGAGGGGTGAGGGGCCCGTCGGTCTCCGCGGGAGGCGTGGCGCACCCGACCGCAAGCACGAGCATGAGGGCCGCAAGCGGCAGACCGCTCGGACGGCGCCTGTTCAGAGGGATGCGTTCAAACATAGTCCTGTATCGGCAGTTCACCTTTCATTGCGTAGTAGCCCGCCTCGGCGAGCGCCGTCATCTCGCCTTCGCCGGGGTAGACGACCACCGGCGCGAGGAAACCGACGCGCTCAGTGAGCCAGCCGACGAATATCTTGTCGTAGGCGACCCCGCCGGTAAGGATGATCGCATCGATCTTTCCGCACAGAACGGTCGAAAGAGCGCCGACCTCCTTGGCTATCTGATAGGCCATGGCGCGGTAGACATGCTCCGCCTCCTTGTCGCCCTTCTGAACGCGCTGTTCGACCTCGTAGGCATCGTTGGTGCCGAGATAGGCGACCAGTCCGCCTTTGCCTTTTATCTTCTTCTTGATGTCGTCGATGGTATGCTTGCCCGAGAAGCAGAGTTTCACCATCTGGCCGACCGGTACGCCGCCGCTTCGCTCGGGGCTGAAGGGACCATCGCCGTCGAGCGCGTTATTGACATCGATGACGCGCCCCTTCCGGTGACAGCCGACCGATATGCCGCCGCCCATGTGGACGACGATGAGGTTGAGTTCCTCGTACTTTTTCCCCTGTTCACGGGCATAGCGCCGGGCACACGCTTTCTGGTTCAGGGCGTGGAAGATGCTGACGCGCGGCAGTTCGGGGATGCCGCTGATACGGGCGATATCCTCCATCTCGTCGACCACCACCGGGTCGACGATGAAAGAATCGACCTTGGGGCCGATCTTGCGCGCCATCTCGCGGGCGATGAGACCGCCGAGGTTCGAGGCGTGTTCGCCCATCCGCTCCGCCTTGAGATCGGCGATGAGCGCATCGCTCACACGGTAGACGCCGCCGGGGATGGGTTTGACCAGCCCGCCGCGGCCCACGACGGCCGTGATGCTCGAAAGCGGGATCTTGGCCGCCTCGAGTTCCTTCACGATGACATCGCGCCGGAAGTCGTACTGATCGATGATCTTCTTGTACGGGGCCAGTTCCTCGACGGTGTGCTTGAGATTCTTGGTGAAGATCTCCTTGTTCTCCTCGAAGACCGCGATCTTTGTCGAGGTCGATCCGGGGTTGATGGCGAGGATGCGCATATGTCCCTCCCTGCGGTTAAAGTTCCATGGCAGCGGCGAGCGCTATCGAAGCCAGTTTGCTCCGGTCGGTATCGGCGCGCGAGGTCAGCACTATCGGCACCTTCGCGCCCATCAGCACGCCTGCCGTCGTCGCGCCGGCGAGGAAGTTGAGCGCCTTGTAGAGGATGTTCGCCGCCTCGATGTCGGGGCAGACGAGTATGTCGGCGTCGCCGCCCACCTCGCTCTTGATCTTTTTGTGTTCGCACGCCTCTTTCGAGACCGCGTTGTCCAGAGCGAGCGGGCCGTCGACGATGGCGCCCTTGATCTGGCCGCGGCGGTTCATCGTTGTGAGCATCGCGGCGTGGACCGACGCCTCGATCTTCTCGCTGACCGTCTCGGCGGCGCAGAGGACCGCGACCTTGGGCTCCTTGATGCCGAGTTTGTGATACACCTCGGCGGCGTTGTGTATCATGTCGACCTTCTGCGCGAAGGTCGGCGCCGGGGTGAGCGCCGCATCGGTGACCATGAGGAGTTTGTGATAGCCCTTCACCTCGTGGAGCGCGACATGGCTGATGGTCTCGCCCTTGCGCAGACCGTTCTCCTTGTCGAGCACGGCGCGCAGGAGGTCGGCCGTCCCGACGAGCCCCTTCATCATGATGTCGCCTTTCCCTTCGCGGATGCACTGGACCGCTATCTTGCTCGACTTCGCGGGGCTCTTCTCGTCGATGATCTCGATGCCGTCGAGCGACAGTTTGACCTTTGCCGCGATCTCCTTGATCTTCGGCGCGTCCCCCACGAGGATGGGAACGACGATCTTCTCCTTCATCGCGTCGCGGACCGCTTCAAGCACCGGTTCGTCCTCGGCCGCCGCAACTACCAGACGCGAAGTCTTCTTGCCGCGGGCCATCTCAAGCAGGGTGTCGAGTTTCGTGAGCGCCATTTCAGCCTCCATTCTTCTTAAGGTTATCGAGCCATTCCTTGCGGAAAATATCGGGATACCGCTGTTCCATCTCTTTTTCCAGCGTCTCGCGGAGTTCCATCTCGCTTGCGGTCATGAGGAGCCGGTTGAGCAGCGCGCGTCCCTCTTCGACCGAACTGGAGCGGATGATATTCTTGACCATCGGGATGGCAAGCGGCGTCATGCTGAGCGCGTGGATCCCCATCCCCATGAACAGGAGCGTGAAATAAGGGTCGCCGCCCATCTCGCCGCAGACCGAGAGGTCTATGCGGGCCTTTTTCGCGATGTGGTGGAGATTGTAGAGCGCCCGCAGGACCGCCGGATGGAAATGGGAGAAATACTGAGACAGCGCCTTGTCCTGCCGTTCGACCGCCATGAGGTACTGCACGAGATCGTTGGTGCCGATGCTGAAGAAATCGACCTCGCGCGCGAGCATCTCGGCGATGAAGAGCGCCGCCGGCAGTTCTATCATCGCGCCTATCTTTATGTGTTTGAGATTCTTTTCGAGTTTGAGTTCCTTCGCCTGCTCCTTCAGGATCGCCTTGAACTCGTGGATCTCGTCGACCGCCGAGACGAAGGGGAGGAGTATGCGCAGGTTGCCGAGCGAGGCGGCACGGATAAGGCCGCGCACCTGCGGCAGGAACACATCGGGATACAGGAAACAGAACCGTATGCCGCGCAGGCCCATCGCGCCGGTCGCGTGGATGCCGCCTTCCTTGTCCCCGCCGAAATCGAAGACGCGGATGGTCACCTCCATCGGGTGGGCGCGGTGGAGCATCTCGTAATAGACCGCGTAATGGTCGTCCTCGGTCGGTATGTCGCCCTTTTCGAGGAACATGAGTTCGGTGCGGAACAGGCCGATGAAGTCGGCGCCGCAGCGGCGTGACGGTTCGACATCCTCGACATTCTCGATGTTGGCCCCGATGTGGAGCATCGATCCGTCGCGCGAGAGCGCCGGTTTGCCGGCATCGTGCAGGAACCGGTCGAAATAGTCATCGTAGGCCTGTTTTTTCTTGAGATAGGCGCTCTTGTCGGCCGGCGAGGGTGACAGGACGACCCGTCCGGCCAGCCCGTCGACCACCGCCTCGTCGCAGCCGACCACCTCGGTGAGGAGCCCGTCGGCGCCGAGTACCGTCGGGAGGCCGAGCGATCGGAGCACGATGGTGAGATGGGAGACACCGCCGGGCGTTTCGAGCGCAATGCCGCGGAGGTGTGGGTTCTTGGTGAGAGAACTGAGGTCGGATAGCGTCAGGCTATGGGCGCACAGAACGAAATCCTCGGTGGGGAGATCCTTGATGTAACTGGTGCGTCCGGCGCCGCCGAGCAGAGAGAACAGGAGTTTGTCCCGGATGACCTCGAGGTCGGCAACCTTGGCTCGAAGGTAGTAATCGCCGTCGCTTGAGGAGAGGTGCGCCATCATCTCATCGAACACGAGAAGCACCGCCCACTCGGCGTTGACCGCGCGATCCATGATGGTCTCGCCTATCTTGTGCAGGAGTTCCGGGTCAACCAGCATCATGCGGTGCGCCTCCAGTATAGAGGTCGCCTCCTTGGGCAGGTGCCGCTCCTCCATGATGGAAACGAGTTCCTTCTCGCATTTCTTGACCGCGGTCGTAAGTCGCCGTCGTTCCTTCTCCCGCGCCTTCTGCCCGCCGCGCAGGGTCAGGTGCGGGATGAGCGAGAAATCCTTGTCGATGAAGAAGACCTTGCCGATGGCGATGCCTTCGACGATCTTCTCGCCCGTCAGGAGTACCGGTCTTTTTTCCGGTGCCATCACAGTTCCTCCTCGAATCGCGACTCGGCCAGTTGGACGAGCGTGGTGAGGCATTCGTCCTCATCGGGGCCGTTCACTATGATCTTGAAGGTGGCGCCGAACGGTATCTTCAGCATGAGTATCCCGGTGATGCTCTTGGCGTTTATGCGCACCCCGTTCTTTTCGAGTTCGACCTTGGAGGAGAACCGTTCCGCCTCCTTGGCGAACAGTGAGGCGGCGCGGGCGTGGATGCCTTTGCGGTATTGCAGTGTGACGGTGTGCTCCCTCATGCGGTCACCGGTGCTCCTTTTCCAGAAGTTTTTTCGCGCTGATGAGGCTTTCGTCGCCGCTTTGGAGTATGCCGGCGGTCAGTTCCGTTATCGACATCGTGGCATCGCGGTGTTCGAACGCGTAGATGGCCATCGGCAGGTTGACACCGGAAATGATGTCGATCTCGTCCCGTTTGGCGAAGGTGAACGCGACATTGGACGGGCTGCCGCCGAATATGTCAACGAACACGATGGCGCGGTGACCTTTGGCGACGATCCGCTCGACCGACCGTTCGAGCAGTTCCTTGATGCGGTCCATGTCGGCGAGCATGGAATAATCGAGCGAGAATGTCTCGCACCGGTCATCGAACCGCTCGTTCATGATGAACTCGGCGGTGCGGACGAGCGACGCGCCGAGATCGCCGTGGGTCACGAAGATGAAAGAGAACATCATGCACCTCCCATTTCACTCAGTTTCTTCGCAAGATTCTGTTCGAATTCCGCGGCCACATTGACGCCTTGGGACCTGAGCATGTGATCGCGTGCGATGACCTCCATGAGCGAACTCAGGTTGCTCCCGTGCCTGACCGGGATGATATAGTAGGGGCGCTTGACCCCCAGTATCTCGTAGTGGCGGGTCGTCGCACCGATCCGCTCGTATTCGAAGGTCGCCGACTGGTCCCACAGGACCAGATTGATGATACAATCTATCTGTTTCTCATAGTTGACCGAGGTGACGCCGAACATGCGCTGGACATTGATGAGCCCGATGCCCCGTATCTCGATGAGGTCGCGCATCATGTCGTTGCAGGCGCCCACGAGCCGGTCGGGCGGGATGAAGCGTATCTCGACCACATCGTCGGCGATGAGTTTGTGCCCTCGCATCACGAGGTCGAGCGATGTCTCCGATTTGCCGACGCCGCTCTCGCCCATGATGAGCATCCCTACGCCGAACACATCGAGGAGTTGGGCGTGCAGGGTGGCGGAGGCGGCAAGTAGCCGGTTGAGGTGCTCCCTGATGAAATCTATGAAAATGGAAGAGACCATGCGGGTCGAGAGGAGCGGGACCTCATGGGCGTCGGCCCGCGCACTGAACTCAGGGGAGGGACGCACCGGGTCGGTGAAGATGACGGCGACCGGGCGGCAGGCGAGGAACGATTCTATCCGCGCCGACCGTTCAGCGTCGCCGAGGGTGTTCAGGTAGTCATTCTCGCTTTTCCCGAGCAGTTGGACCCGTTCGCGGTACAGATGGTCGGTGAATCCGGCGATGGAGAGCCCGACGACCTGTACGCGGTTGTCCTTTATCTCCCGTTTCTCGAGTGCCTGATCGTCAAGGTTCTCCCGCGTGAGCGAAAGGTCGGGGGTGTCGATCAATTGTTTGACGCTGACCGGTGTCGTGCTGGGCATGGCCGCTAGTCTCCTCCCGAAAGGAATTCATGATCGCGCCGGCGTTCACGCGCCGACGGTATGCGTAGTTTGTCACGATATTTCCCGATGGTCCGCCGCGCGATGGCGACCCCCTCGTGGGAGAGGATGCGCACGAGATCCTCGTCCGAAAGCGGGCTGGCCGGGTCCTCGGCGGCTATCAGTTCCCTGAGCCGCGTTTCGAGGTGGCGGTTGGTCGTGGCGAGCGATTCCTCGTTTATCCGTTTGACGAAGAAGGATTTGAGTTCGAATATGCCGAAGGGGGTGACGGCGTATTTGCCGTTGGTGAGCCGTGAGACGGTCGACTGGTGGCGCCCGATATCCTCTGATATGTCCTTCAGCGTGAGCGGACGCAGGAAATCGGGGCCGTTCTCGAGGAAGGCGCGCTGGAAGTTGAACAGGCTCGCCGCGACCTCGTATAGCGTCTTGTTCCGTTCCGAGAGGCTCTTGACCAGCCATTCGGCGGCACGGAACCGTTCACGCATGAGGGAGCGTTTCTGTTTGTCCCGAATGCTTTTAACCTTCTGATCGTACAGTTCTCGATTGAGTTGTATGGAGGGGATGAACTTCCGCTCGATCTCGATGACCACCTCCCCCTCGACGAGATGGACGCGGAGATCCGGAATGACCTGTTCGGGGGTGAAGGACTCGTGGCCGAAAAAGGGGTAGGGGGCCACCTTCCGCATGATCGCGAGTATCCCGCCGAGTTGCTGTTTGCCGATGTCGAGTTCCTGACAGAGCCGCGCGAAATCCTTTTTCCCGAGCGCGTCGAGTAACGCGGGGGAATCGACCAGTTCCCTGATGAGGTCCGCGGATATGTCTGGTTCCGCCAACCGTTCCGGGTCCCTGAAGATGAATCGCAGATAATCGGGCAGGTCGAACGATCCGGTCCCCGCGGGGTCGAGCAGTCGCAGGGCCGCCCGGGCCTCGCGCACCTCGTCGACCGGTATCTCGAGCATCGCGGCGATATCCTCATCGGTGTCGCGCAGAAAACCGCGATCGTCGAGGTTGTAGACCATGTAGATCATGGTCTCCTTGATACGGTCGGGTATCTCGGTCGCGGCTATCTGCAGGTCGAGCCGGCGGGTGACCGGCTCCTTCTCCGATACCGTTTCCTCGATCGGGTTCTCGTCCGGTTCGTCGTTGCGCCGCCGGACGCGCGTGTCGCCGAAATTGTTGCCGCTGTGTTCCTGATGGTTACGCCAGTCGTAGTCGGCGAGGATGTCGGACATGGTCCGGGGGTTCTCCTCGCCGAGCCGTTCGGGACGGTCCCCCGATGCCGGCGCCGGAACGCTCTCGTCCTCGTCGCCGTCATCGCCGGTCGCCGACGCTCCGGGAGACTCGTCGCCCCATTCCACTATCTCGAGGAACGGGTTCTCCTCCGATTCGTGTATCAGCATCTCGCGGAGATCGAGCAGGTTCTTCTGGAGCAGTTCGATACGCAGGCGCATCTCCTGCGTGATGTTGAGCGTCTGTATCTGTCGTTGTACGATCTCCTGTTTGAGCAGGCCGGTCATCGAAGCGGTATCCTCCGTCTCTTTGAGGGACTATAGCGAAAAAGGATGTCTCCGGCAAGAATATTGCTTAAGTTAAAATTATTGAGCACATTTGTTGACTTGACACCCTTCGCCATTATAATCCTCCCGTTTTTGTGAACTTTTCTCGGGGCGTGATCGCCATGTGGGTAGAACGGACGCTTTCTTTTTTCACCAGTGATATCGCGATAGACCTCGGTACGGCCAACACCCTCATCTATGTCAAGGGGGAGGGCATCGTCGCCAACGAGCCGAGCGTCGTCGCGGTCCAGAAGGATACCCGCGGCGCAAAATCGGTCCTTGCGGTCGGCAAGGCGGCAAAGGAGATGATAGGCAAGGCGCCCATCAACATCGAGGTCATCCGCCCGCTCAAGGACGGGGTCATCGCCGATTTCGATGTGGCTCAGCAGATGATCCGCTATTTCATCAAGCATGCCTACAAGCGGACCTCGCTCATAAAGCCGCGCATCGCCATCGGCGTTCCCTACGGCATCACCGAGGTCGAGAAGCGGACCGTCAAGGAAGCGGCGGCATCGGCCGGCGCACGCGAGGTGTTCCTCGTTGAACAACCCATGGCGGCGGCGGTCGGCGCCAATCTGCCGGTCACCGAGCCGACCGGCAACATGATCGTCGATATCGGCGGCGGCACGACCGAGGTGGCGGTCATATCGCTTGCCGGCGTCGTCTGTTGCGCCTCGGTCAAGATAGCGGGCGACAAGATGGACGAGGCGATCACCAACTACATCAAGAAAAAGTACAACCTGCAGGTTGGTCCGAAGTCGGCCGAGCAGATAAAATGCACCATCGGCAACGCCTTCCCTGACGAGAAACGGACCTTCATGGAGGTCAAGGGGCTCGACCTGGTCGCCGGCATACCCAAGACCATCGAGATGAACTCGGAGGAGATCCGCGAGAGCCTCGCAGACTGCGTGGGTGGCATCGTGCAGGCGGTCCGGTCGGTGCTCGAGAAGACCCCGCCGCAACTCGCCGCCGATATCGTGGATAAGGGGATCGTGCTCGCCGGCGGTGGCGCGCTCCTCAAGAATCTCGACATCCTCCTGCGCGAGGAGACCAATCTGCCCGTCATCATAGCGGACGATCCTCTCAAATCGGTCGTCGTCGGTATCGGGCGGATACTGGAGAACATCGACCTTTTACAGACCGTTTCGCTGACCTGAGGTGCGGAAGCGATACCTGCTCATATCGCTGTTCGCCGTCTTCGCGATCGCCTTGGCGCTTCTGCCCCGGCTCGTGACCGAGTGGTCGTGGCGCGCACCGGTCGTTCGTGACGCCCGGATCGCCGTCAGCGAGCGGGTATCCCGTCTTTTCACATCGGTCGCCATCCTGCGCGACCTCCACACGGTCGGTGAGCGAAACATCGCGCTCGAGGAGGAGAACGCGCGGCTCCGCCTCAAGATCATGATGAGCGAAGGAATAAAACGCGAGAACGAGGAACTGGCGAAACTACTCAAGATAAAGGACCGTTATAGTGGCTACACCATCATACCGGCCCGCCTCCTCAGCCAGTCGTCCGTCAACCCCACCCGCATAACGATATACTACGACGGGGAGTTCGCCAAACACCTCGCGCTGAACGCGCCGGTGGTCTCCTCGATGGGGCTCGTGGGGCTCGTCAGGTCGTTCGGGGTCAATTCCGCCGAGGTCGATCTCATCACCTCCCGTCATTTCAGTCTTCCGGCCATTCTCGAGTCACGCGAGGAATGCACCGCGATCCTCCGGGGGAACGGGCAGACGCTCTCGATACAGTTCTTCGAGAAGGTCTGTAACGAGCCGTCGGCCGTCGGTCGCAAGATGTTGTCGGCGAACCTCAGCGAGAACTACAGTTTACCCTATATCCCCATCGGCGTCATCGGTTCGCTTGTCGAGGACGAGAACAATATCCTCTTCTATCGAGGGGAGACCTTTCCCCTTTTCAAAAAAGGGAAACTGAACCACATGTTCATCATCGCCGGAGGATCGTTCGTCGATGAAAAGATTCTCCCTTGAGTTCCATGCCGGCCTCGCGGCGTTGTTCGCGAGCTTCTCGTTCTTTCTGTATCTGTTCGATATCCCCTTCCACTACTTTCCGCATCTGCCGTTCCTCTTCACCTTTCTGTGCTACGAGAAAAAGGAACGGGTGCGGATGGTATCGTTCCTGCTGAACGGGGTGCTGTTCGCGCTGCTGGCCCAAGATATTCCGCTCTTTTTCGTCGCGTTCCTCTTCGGACACCTGTATGTGTTCACGCGGCTCACGCTTGAGGTGACCACCTTCCAGTTCTCCCTGGTCCTTTTCCTGACGACCTTCTTCTCCTCCCTGCTCGTGATAGCCGATGTCATGCTCTATCGTTTCGTCTTCACCGGTCTCGCGGGCCTTGCGGACGGTCTTGCGGCGGCCACGATCAATCTGGCCGTGCTGCTTCTGCTCTTCCTCTTCCGCCGTCGACCGATCGTGTCGCTCTATACCCGGGACGCGTGGCTATGAGGATACTCGACCAGCAGGAGGAGGTCCGCAATATCGCCCGCAAGTCGCGGGTGCTGATGGGCGTCATCTTCGTCTCGCTTCTTCTCCTTTCGGTGCGGATAGGGTATCTCCAACTGCACCGTGGCGGAGAGCACCTGCAGAAATCGAAAAATAACTATCTCCTGCGCGAGAAGATATTCCCGGCGCGTGGCGACATACTTACCGCCGACGGTCGGACGCTTGCCACCACCTCGGCACAGTTCCGTATCCAGATACTGCCCGCCTTCTTCGCGGGCGACGAGGTCGAGGAGAGCAGCATGCGCCTCGCCTCGATACTGGGGCTTCCCGACCGGCAGGTCGGCGAACTGGTCGAGTTCCTTTCGACCTGCCGCGGCCGATGCCGTTATACACCGGTCACGGTCAGGGACGAACTGCCCAAGAACGAGATGCTCCGCCTGTCGAGTTACCTGACCGATGTGCCGGGCGTTACCGTATCCTCCTCGTATCGCCGCGTCTATCCGCTGGGCGTCACCGCGGCCCACCTGACCGGCTATGTCGGGCGCATATCCCGCGGCGATCTTTCCGCATACCCCGGGTACGACCCGGAGAGTTTCGTCGGCAAGACCGGCATCGAGCGTTCGTGGGAGCGTGAACTCCACGGTGCGTACGGCGAATTGTGGCAGGTGATCGATCATGTCGGCCGCCGCATCGAGAAACAGGACCGATCCTCCGGAGAGGTGCCGCCGACGGTGCCGGCCAGGAAGGGGCGATCGGTGCAGACCGCCGTGCTTTCCTACCTGCAGGAAGAGGCGGAGGCGGCGCTCGGTGAGCGCGCCGGGGCGGTGGTCATGATGGATATCCATACCGGCGATATCCTTGCGCTCTATTCCAATCCGAGTTACGACCCCAATCTGCTGTCGGGCAGGCGCATATCGCCCAGCGTGTGGCTCGAATATTCCGAAAGCGTCCTGCGTCCCCTCACCAACAAGGCGATCCAGTCGTCGTTCTTCCCCGGATCGACCTTCAAGGTCATTCCGGCGCTCGCGGGGCTCGAGTATGGCGTGGTGACACCGCACACCTCTTTTCTCTGTACCGGCTGTCTGATGTTTGACGCCGAGGTGAAGTGTTGCTGGAACAAGTGGGGACACGCCTATACCGCCTTCAGACGGGGGCTCAAGGAAAGTTGTGACATTTATTTCTATTTCCTCTCCGAACGATTGGGGCACCATCGCCTCACCGAGTTCTCGCGGCTGTTCCATGTCGGTCGTCGCACCGGCATAGACCTCGCGGAGGAAGAGGACGGCATCCTCCCGACGACCGAGTGGTTCAACCACAATCATCGAGGTCAGACGCTCAACAAGGGCTATACCATGAACCTTGCCATCGGACAGGGCGATGTCCGGATGACGCCCCTGCAGTTGGCGGTGGCTTACGCGGCGATCGCGAACGGCGGGCTCATCCTGCGGCCCCGGATCGTTTCGTCGCTGATAGACGATCAGGGACGGCGCGAACCGATGGAGCCGGAGGTGCTTCGCGCCGTTCAACTCAAGGAAAAGAACCGGCGCGAGGTGATGAACGCCCTGTGGGCAGTGGTCAACGAGGAGGGTGGCACCGCCTTCCGGTACGCCGACCACACCATCCCCGCCGCCGCCGGGAAGACCGGCACCAGCCAGATCATCTCAAAGACCGAACGGAGGCAGATCGACATCGTGGACGAGGACCGGCGGTCAATGACCGCCGACGACGCGCTCTTCGTCGGCATGTTCCCGGCGCGCCGTCCCGAGGTGGTCGCGGTCGCCGTGGTCGAGAGCGGGGCGCATGGCGGCGAGGCGGCGACACCGATAGCGTACCGCCTTTTCAAGAGTTACTACTATCGCGGCAGAGGGGAGGAATGAAGGGGCGCCGGATAGATCTGCTCATGGTCCTGCCGCTTTTCGGCATACTCTCGCTGGGGCTCGTGACCCTGTCGAGTGCCCTTTCCTACAACCCCCAACGGCTCTATGCCCAACTTGTCTGGGTGGCGCTCGCCGCCGCCGCCTTTTTGTTCGTGACCTATCGACCTCTGCGGATGTGGGAGAACCTTGCGGTCCCGTTCTATCTTGCTACCTTGCTTCTGTTGTCGCTCGTCCTCGTGATCGGCAAAAAGGTCGGTGGGGCCTACCGCTGGCTCGACCTCGGCTTCATGAACCTCCAGCCCTCCGAGTTCGCCAAGGTGGCGGTCATCCTGTTCCTCGCGGCGCGGCTCAATCAGAAGCCGACCCTGCAGGACGGCTACAAACTGGCCGACATCGTGCCCGAAACGGTCGCGGTCCTGCTTACCATGACGCTCATCTACGCCGAGCCGGACCTCGGCACCAGTCTCCTTATCGCCTTCGTGGCTCTCATGGTGATCCTTTCCACGAAGATAAATACTCGGCACCTTATCGCGCTTATCATCATCACCGTCGTTTCGACGCCGATACTCTGGAAGTTCGTGCTCGCCGATTACCAGAAGCGGCGTATCACCGCCGTCGCGACGATGGTGTTCCGCGGTGCATCGGATGAGAGCCTGTCCAGCCGGTACCAGACCGAACAATCGGTCATTGCGGTGGGATCGGGGAGAATGAGTGGCAAGGGGTATCGTGCCGGTACGCAGAACATCTTCCGGTTCATCCCGGAGCACCACACCGATTTCGTCTTCTCGGTATACGCCGAGGAGTTCGGGTTCGCCGGCGGCATGCTGCTTTTCGCCTTCTACCTGCTCCTGTTCTACAGGATGCTCGAGATAGTGCCGCTCGTCCGAGACAAGTTCATGGCGCTCGTGACGGTGGGGACCGTCGTCGTGCTCTGGTTGCAGGTCGTCATAAACATCGGCATGGTGACCGGTATGTTGCCGGTCGTCGGTATCCCGCTCCCGTTCTTCTCGTACGGCGGTTCGGCGCTACTCGCCAACAGCATACTCGTCGGGCTTGTCCACAATTTCAGCATAAACAGCCGGTATAGGTGACTTCTAGGGGATATCCCCCTCGAACGCCGTGCCGACCAGTTTGAATTTGGTGTTGAGTTCTATGGTGGTGAAATAAAGGGAGAAGCCGCCATACTTGGACGCGGTGCGTTCAGATGCGGGGACCATCCGCTCTTCGACCCTGCGGTATTCGACCGGCAGGGTATATTCGCCGATGGGCTTTTCGTCACGCGGTTCTGAGTGTACCCATACCCGTTCCCCCGCGAAGAGCGTGCCGGTGCCACCACCGCTATAAGGCGCCGCCCACGCGGTGATATATTCGACCGTTTGGTCGGCGATCGATTCGTAAAGGTCGCCCTTCCGCGGGAAACGCATACCGGGCGGTATCAAACTCCGTTCGTATTCATTCGCCCACGCCATCTCGGCGCGGCCGATGGATGCGCGTTTCCCCGCCTTCGCCTCGGCCACGAGGTCGGCATAGGTTAATTTCCAGTCGGTCGGCATCGGCGGCACAGGGGTCGGCTTCAGGATGCGCGGATGGCCGATGAGCCGCCGGATGAGATCGGTCAGATCGACCTGCCAATTCATTGGGTGAACCTTACAGTGCTTCCTTGATCTTCTCGACCAGTTCTATCTTTTCAAGCACCATGCGGTGGTCGACCTTCTTGCACATATCGTAGACCGCGAGGAGCGCGCCGGTCACCGCCGTGAGCGCCTCCATCTCGACGCCTGTCCGCGCCACGCATCGTACCGTTGCGGTCACCTCGACGCCTTCGTTCATCAGACGAGGTGCCACGAGGATCTGTGTCAGTTCGAGCGGGTGACACAACGGCACGATCTGTGGTGTCAGTTTCGCCGCCATGATGCCTGCCACCTGCGCGACGGAAAGGACATCGCCCTTTTTGAGTCCGTTCTCCCGGATAAGCTCCACCGTGCCCTTTGAGAGGCGGATGAACCCTTGTGCGGTGGCGGTGCGGCGCACCACCTCCTTGTCGCCGACATCGACCATCCGGGCCTTGCCGTGAGAGTCAACATGAGAAAGCGCGACCGGGCGAGGCCGGGGCGCACCGAGATTCTTCATGCGCGAACGCTTCATTTTTTTAGTGGCCATGTGCCTCCCCATTGGATGTTTCGTCATTTCCGGGTACCTATCGAATAACAAGAACATCGCGTTACGCAGGCGAGGCACAGGACACATTCGGCATCGTCTATAGCGCCGTCAGCCGCGCACAGGTCTATCTTCATCGGACAGGTCCCACCGCATTTGCCGCATTTGTCACCCGCCTTGCAGGTCTTATGAACGGTGAGTGTCGGGAAGAGTTTCGCGCCGATACGGCCGCTCCAGCCGAGCAGGAGCCCCAGCGGACAGGCAAAGCGGCAGAAGAAACGCTCGATGAGCAGAGAGCCGGCGACGAGTACGCCGAGCGTCAGGACACCACCCATGAGGTCGACACGGTACAGCACATCGCCGATCCGTATCATCGGGCAGAGTGACGCGAAGAACATCGATCCGGTGATGAACGGGATAGAGAGGGTGGCGGCGAGTACGGCTACCCGCGTCGCCACCGACACCGGTCGTTCCCTCGACAAAGTTCGTGCCGTGACCACTGCGGTCATGCGCCGCGGCAGATACAGGAGATCCTGCGCCAGACCGACGGGGCAGAGCCACCCGCAGAAAGCGCGTCGCAGGAACAGCGCCGTTATGAGGAGTGTCCCGAAAAAGAAGAACCCCCACGGCCAGAGGATACCGTTCGCGGGCATCGTGAAAAAGATGCAGACCGGCGAGAGCGGACAGTATTCGTGAAAGTTGAATATCGTCCCCTCGCGCACCGCGTGCCACGCGGCGGCGGTGAGCAGGCCGGCGCCCGTGATGGAGATCGGGAGCCGATGGCGGGCGAGCATGCCGAGAGCCGTTCTTTTCATGAAGGACACTCTACCCGCGACATGCGCGGTGTCAAGTGAGGGGAGGCGAGAGAGGGATCAGATGGCGTTGCCGAGGTAGAGCCGGTAGGCGTCGCGTGCCTCGGCGACCTTCCGGCGGAACGCGATAAGCGCCTCGGAGGCTTTGGCGTATTCCTTTTTCTCGAACAGCGCCGAGAGTCGGGAAGCGGCGCAGGGGCGGCGTTCGTCGTCCTTGATGATGTCGTTCCGAAGTGCTTCGAATTCGCCCCAACGCTTTTCGTCGAGTTTGTTCTCGCGATCGGGGTAGCGGCGCAGGTCGGCGAGTTCGCGGCGGATGCCGTCGAGTTCCTTTCCACAGATATCGATGACCCATTTGTTGAGGGCCGATATGTGGAATGAGCGCACCACCGATGCGGTCATAGGGGTCCCTTCATAGAGCGCCGGGGGCTTTTCGATATGGGTCAGGACCTCCCAGACGGTCGCGGGGCTCTTGCCGTACCGCTCCGTCCGCTCCTCTTCGCTGTAGTGCTCGAAGATGTCCTCTTCGGAAAGATATTCACGGTCTGCGGCGAGATAGCTCGCCTGTTCCCCGCGCTTTTTGGCCAGTTCCCGGTGCAGGTCGGCCGGTGTTCTCCCGGCGGCATAGCGCATCCCGTCGAGCATCGCAAGGTACATCGCGGCGGCGGCGAGGTAGGTGTTGGTGTGCGGGTTGGGGGCGCGCACCTCGAACCGTATCGAGAGCGGGCTGTCGCCGCGGACGAGTCCCGCGAGCACCGTGCGGTTGCGTGACGGGCTTTCGGGAGAACGGCCGAGCGAGGCGACGATGGAGACGGGTGCCTCGAAGCCGGGTTGGAGTCGCCGGAGCGCCGAGTTGGAGTGCGATACGAACGGGTTGACCGCCTCCCAGTTGCGCAGGATCCCCATCACCGCGCCGTAGCCGTAGTTCGACAGGTGACTTTTCGGATCGTTCGGGTCGAACAGGTTCACCCGGCGGCCGTCAGAGAGTCTGAGTCCGACGCCGATGTGCATATGTTTGCCGTTCCCGGCGATCCCCTCGACCGGCTTGGCGACGAAGGTCACTGAAAGGCCGTGCCGCATGAAGGTGTCCTTGACGGCGAAGCGGGCGAGTATGTCGTTGTCGGCCGCCTGCAAAGGGTCGCTGAACCGCCAGTCTATCTCCAACTGCTCCATAACATCGTGGAGCCGTCCCTGCTCGGTTATCTTTCCCTTGACGCCGCCGACCTCCTTGTGACCCATCTCCGGTTCGAGCCCGTAGCGCTGGAGCAGCAGGAGCGATTCTTCGAGGCAGGTCCGTATCTCGCCGCGGGTCCGTTTCCAGTACGACTCCTTGAGCGACTGGGTCACCTTAAGTTCGCGCGAGGATACCTGCGGGGCGGGGGAGGATACCCAGAACTCCAGTTCGGTGCCGAGCGTGAAGTAGATGTCGGCGATGCCGCCGGCTGCGATGCCGTGCGCCGCGAGGAACTTCGTGTCGGCGGCAAGCAGGGACCGCAGTTCGCTTTTCAAGTGTTCCAGCGTGTCGTGCAGGACCGACCGCGAGCAGACGAATCTCTCATGGTGCCGGAAGAATATCGGTATCCGTATCGTGCCGACGGGTACATCGTTGCGGTCCAGAAGATCGGGGTTGTAGTCGACGAACCACGCGCGGTCGGGATCAATTATGAAGTCAACCTTCGCGTCGTTGAGTTCGGCGATGCCGGGGAGGTTGACCGACGAACCGTCGGTCTGGACGCCGCCCGCGAAGATATCTTCTAGGTTCTTCAGGAAATACTCGATGGGTATCCGTTCGTCGGTATCGTTGCCGAGGAAATCGACCCCGACGAGCGAAACGAAGCGCAGATAGGGATGTTTGAGGATGAATTCCTTGAGAGCGTCCCGCTCCTTCGACTGTTCCGGGACCACATAGACCAGTTCGTGTGACATCGGTCTCCTCCTCCGTCCGTTGACGCACCGAGTATAGCGATCGAGAAGAAAAATGCCAATTCCTGATGTTATATCACTGTTAGCGTCGGGAAGGGCGGTGCCTAACAGAAAAAGAGTTGACAATCGGTCTCTCTTTGTGTAGAAGTACGCTTCGTGTGGGCGATTGACTCAGTTGGTAGAGTGTCTGCGTCACATGCAGAAAGTCACAGGTTCGAGTCCTGTATCGCCCACCACTTTTATCATCTGGACAGCGGAAGGAGGATCGCGATGGGGAAGTTGGCGGCTGAATATCTGGTCCATGTGAAGGTGCTTGACGAGCAGCACCAGCGGTTGTTCGACATCATCGAAGAACTCCGCGAGGCGAACGCGACCGGCAAGACCCGCGAGGTGGCGGCCAAACTGCTTGGCGATCTGTGCGACTACGCCCATGTTCATTTCAAGGAAGAAGAGGACCTGATGAAGAAGGCGGGATACGCCGCCCTGTCGGCCCACCGGGTCGCCCACAGGGACTTCATCAGCAGGGTAGAGAAGATGATTGCCGATCTGGGACGCGGGCACGATGCCACCTTGGGGATGGATCTCTCAGCCTTTCTGACCGAATGGCTCCAGAAGCATGTCAGGATCGCCGACCAGCAGTATGTCGAGATACTGCATTCCCGTGGCATAAAGTAGAAAAACAAAGCAATAATAAGTAGTTGTGTTTTGCAAGCAGAAACCTCTTGACAAATCGGTACATGGAGATATTCTAACGACCGACCTTTTGAGTTTTTTGTTCAAATCGGTCAAGGTTGTTTTTGAAAAAAACGATGATCGCCGAAAATCGTATCAGATAACAGGCTTAAGGAGAAAAGAGATGCAGTGGATCTTTATGGTGGGTATGGCGTTGATGCTCGGCGGAGGCCTGCTGTCGGCACAGGAGCGGCTGACCTTTGATCAGTGTGTCGCCGAGAGTCTGCGCGAGAGCGAATCGCTCCGGTCGGTCGAGGCGTCGATAGATGCGGCGCAGGCCGACGCGGACAGCACCTTCTGGAGTTTTTTCCCGACGGCCAGCATCAATGTAAGTTACCTGAAACTCTATTTCGAGCCGGAGCCGGAGGGACTTGCGATGCCTTCGATACCCGGATTCGATCTCTCGGGGGCCTTCGATATGCCGGAGTGGTCGCGGACCCTTGACATTACCGTCGCACAACCGGTGACGCCGCTATGGAGCGTCTGGAAAGGGCACGATGCCCAAACGATGGCGCGAGAGATAGAGGAGATAAAGAAGAGGTCCACCGCCGACCAGATCCGGGTCAAGGCGGCCGAATATTTCTATTCATATCTTATGATCGAACGGCTCGATGCCCTGCTCGCCGACACGGTCAAGCAACTCGACCGTTACGAGACGCAGGCGCAGAATTTTGTCGACGCCGGTCTGACCGACAAGCGGGCGGTGCTCAAGGTGAAACTCGAGAAGGCGCGGCTTGAAAAGGAGCGACAGACCGTTGCGGGTAACCGGACGCTCTTGAAACGGGCGCTCGCCCTGCTCATGAACCGCGACATGGAAAGTTTCGCGCCCTTCTCGGAAAGCCCGGACGAGATCGCTCCGGTGCCTGCGCTCGACCGCCTGCTGGCTCTGCAGGACGAGCATCGCGCCGAGATCGCGATGCTGGATCGTGCTGATCTTGTCGCCTCGACCCTGCAGGACATCGCCATCCAGCCGCTCGTGCCGACCATAGCGCTTACCGGCGGCTACAAGCACAATTTCGACGCGACCACCTTCAGCCCCGAGGGGACCTTTTTCGTTGGCGCGGTCCTGTCGTGGGATTTCGGGTTCGACACGATGAAGCAGATAAATTCTTTTAAGAAGGCGCGTGGCGAAAAGACGAAGATGCGGCTGGCCAACATCGATGTCCGCAAGCAGTTGCGCCTGCAGGTGACACAACTGTACACCGATCTCATGGTCAAGGAGAAGGAGATCGCCATAGCGACCGCGGAACGGGAGGTCGCCGCCGAGAACCTGCGCATCGAAGAGTCCAAGTATCAGGAGAAGATGACCACCGAGACCGATCTTTTGGCGGCCAGTCTGCAGGAGCGGCAGGCGAAGACCTCCTACATCACTGCGGTGTTCCAGTACAAAATAGCGCTCCGGAAACTCGCGGGGACCATCGGCGTTCCGGTGAGCGCCCTGACCGTCAACTAGGGGAGGGTGCTATGAACGGCGCCGTCGACAAGCGGGAATTCATTCTCGGCAACTTCATCAAACTGGTGGGGGAGTACGGGATCAACCGCGTCACCCTCTCCGATGTGGCCGAACGGTCTGGCCTGACCAAATCGGCTTTGTATTATTATTTCGGTTCCAAAGAGGCGCTTCTGGTGGAGGGGTTCGAACTGTTCAATGTGAAACTGAAAGATAAGATCAGCCCGCTGGTCGCGCAGGCGAAAACACCCCGCGAGGTGCTGTCGGTCTACTGCGACTTCAATCTCAAGGTCTTCTTCGGCGGTTACGAGGAGTTCCGCCCGCTCATGGAACTGTCGACCGAGGTGTTCTACGAGATACAGAAATACATGTTCAACTCGCCCGACATCGCCAAGCGGGTGCTCTCCCACCGCGACAGTGAACTCAACTGGCTCAACGGGGTGATTGCGCAGTACATCGGAGAGTCGCCCGACGACGACCGGACGCGGAAGATCACGATCATGTACGCCGCTTTCCTCTATTCCTTCGTCACGATGTCGGCCGGGATAGCCAAGCAGGCCAAGGCGCTCGAGTCCTACTCCCTCATATCGCAATTCCCGTGGCGGCTCGACAACATCGATCATGAAGACATCTTCGAGTTCCTCATCGGCGGGGTGGACGACCTGAAGAAGAAACTGTTCGGCAACTAGGAGACGGGGATACCCATGAATATCAGATTGATACTTCGGGCGGCGGTCCTGATGACGACCTGCTGTCTGCTCTACACTTCCTGCGCCAAAGAGGCCGAGGCGGCGGGCAAGGACCTCACGCAGGCGGTCAGCATCACCGCGCCCCAGAAAAAGAAATTCAGCCGGACCTTCGACACCGCGTCGGTGGCCGTGGCGGCGCAGACCGCCTACATCAACCCCAAGGTCGCGGCGGTCATCAGGTCCTTCGCGGTCAAGGAGGGCGATCCGGTCAAGGCGGGCGCGGTGCTCGCGCGGCTCGACGGGAGCGACTACGAGATAGCGGTGAGCGCGGCCCGGGCGCAGATCGCGGCGGCCGATGCGGGGGTCATGCAGGCCGAGGCTGCCTTTGCGAAGATCGGCGCCGATTTCGAGCGGTTCAAGACGCTCAAACAGAACGGATCGGTGTCGGCCAGCGAGTTCGAGCAGATCGAATCGGGCTACAAACAGACCGAGGCGGGACTCGCCGCCGCCAAGGCCCAGCGCGGCATGGCGCAGAGCGCGCTGGAGGGGAACCTCAAACAACTTGGCTACACCGCCATCGTCGCCCCCTTCACCGGCTATGTCGCCGCGCGCAACGGCGAGATCGGCGAGATGGCGGCACCGGCGAGCCCCCGGCCGATGTTCGAGATCGTGCAGACCGACACGCTCAAGATCAATGTCTTCGTCAGCGAACTCGAGATCGGCGGCATTACCGGGAAAACGGAGGCGAAGGTCTTTTTCGACGCCTTCCCCGACAAGGAGACGACCGCGAAGGTGTCGCTGATCAACAGCAAGGTCGATCCGATGACCAAGAGCGTCAAGGTCGAACTGACGCTGGACAACCGCGACCACTTCTATAAACCGGGGATGACGGTGCGGGTCCGCTTCACGCTCCCCGAGAGGGAATATCTCGTGATACCGCGCAACGCCGTGTTCACCCGCGACAACGAGGCGGGGATCGTTTACGTCAAGAACGGCGAGGACCGCGTCTTCACCAAGGAGATCTTCATGGGGGGCACCGTCGAGGGCTACACCATCGTCGAGAAGGGCCTCGCGGGGAACGAGGATATCGTCGTGGGCGGCGGCCGACGGCTCGAAGAGGGACAGAAGGTGACCGTCATCGCGCCGCAAGAGTTGCAAAAGTGAGGTAGCCCATGAATTTCTCAAGATTCGCGGTCAACCGGCCGGTCCTCGTTTCCATCATATTCATCATGATGGGGCTGTTCGGGATATACTCGCTCACCGACCTTCCGATAGATCTCATGCCCGAGATAGAGGCGCCCTACATCTCGGTGATCACCGTCTATCGCGGCGCCGGTTCGGAGGAGGTGGAGGAGAAGGTGACCAAGGTCATCGAGTCGGCCGTTTCCTCCACCGCCGGCGTGAAGAATGTCTTCAGCCGCTCGCTGGAGAATGTGTCGACGGTCACCTGTGAATTCGAGTACGGGGTCAATCTGGACGAGGCGACCAACAACATCCGCGACATCCTCAACATGACGGGCAGTTTTCTTCCCGACGATGTCGACGATCCCATCATTTTCAAGTTCGATATGTCCATGATGCCGATAGTCTTTCTTTCGGTCACCTCGTCGAAAGAGGATATCCGTTATAAGGCCGAAGAGATAGAGAACCTGATAACGAACCCCATCGAGCGGATCCCGGGGGTCGGCGGCGTCATCGCGTTCAACCAGATGGAAAAGCAGATCATCATCTCGGCCGACAAACAGCGGCTTGCCGCGCTCAATCTCTCGGTGGCCGACATCACCAACACCGTCCGCGCCGAGAACCTCTCGCTCCCCGCCGGCAACATGGAGATCGGCAATTTCGACTACACCATACGGGTCCCCGGCGAGTACGAGAATATCGACGAGGTCAACGAGACGATCGTCGCGAGTACCCCGTCGGGACTCATCCGGATAAAGGATGTGGCGCGCGTTTTCTGGGGGAGCGAGGACAGCCGTCAGTTCGCCCTCAAGGACGGCGAATACATGGCCTTCATGATGGTCCAGAAGCAGTCGGGCGCCAACACCGTCGCGATCGCCGACGCGATCAAGGATAAACTGGTCGAGATCCGGCCGCGGCTTCCGGAGGGTTTCGAGGTTGGGGTGCTGCTGGATACCTCCGAATTCATCGTGAACATGGTAGGCAACCTCTCCGATGCGGTCTTGACGGCGGGCTTTTTCGTCATTCTGGTCGTGGTCTTCTTCCTGCGGCGCTTTCGGTCGAGTTTCATCGTGCTTCTTTCGATCCCAGCCTCTCTGATCATCGCCTTCGCCTTCCTGTACGGGTTCGGCTACACGCTCAACATGGTCTCGCTGATGTCGCTGTCGCTCGCCATCGGCATGGTGGTCGACAACTCGATCGTCGTGCTCGACAACATCACGCGGCACCTCGAAGAGGGAAAGAGTAAGATCAACGCCGCCATCGACGGGACCTCGGAGGTCGGCGGGGCGATACTCGCCTCGACGCTGACCACCATCGTCATCTTTGCGCCGCTCTTCTTCATATCGGGACTGGTCGGGATACTGTTCGGCCAACTTGCGGGGGTGATCATCCTGACCCTTTCGGCCTCCCTGCTGGCGGCGATGCTGCTGACCCCTATGGTGAGCGCCCGCGTTCTCACCCTCGAAAAGGATAAGCATCGGGACAACTGGTTCTTCCGGCTCGGCGAACGGTTCCTGAACTTTGTCGAGGGGGGCTACACCAGGATCATCGTCTTCACTCTCGCGCACAAGAAAAAGACGCTTCTGACCGCGGCGCTTATCTTCGTGCTCTCGCTTTTCCTTATCCCGATCATCGGGGTCGATTTCCTTCCCGAAGGCGATGAGGCGATGATACAGGTCGAGTACGAACTCCCGCTCGGTACGAAGGTGGAAAAAACGATCGCCACCGGCCAGCACATCGAGCGGATCGTCCGGGAAGAGATCCCCCCGGCGTATCTCCTGCGGACCTTCCTGCGGGGCGGCCCCGACGATTCGGGTTTCGCCCAGAAGATACAGGACACCAACAGCGGGACGGCCGGGGCGCGTCTGGTGCCGCAGGATAAGCGCGACCATAATGTGAAGTACTATGTAAACAAGATACGGAAACGGGTCATCACGGAGGTGCCCGGCATCGAACAGATGGACATCAAGACCTCCTCCGGCGGGTTGACCGGCAGTAACGAGAAACCGGTCACGCTCAAGTTCGCCAACCGCGATTTCAAGAAGGCGAGCGCGGCGGCGATGAGTTTCCAGAACGAACTGAAGAAGATCGAAGGGCTCAGCGATATATCGAACGACGCCGATTCGCTCAAACCGGAGATAGAGGTGAAGATCGACCGCATCCGCGCCAGTCAGGTGGGACTCAAGACCGCCATGATCGCCGCGGCGATCAGAAGCGCCTTCTACGGCGACACCGCTTCGGTCTACCGCAAGGACGGCGACGAATTCGAGATCATGGTCAAGTACAAGAAATCGGACCGCTCCAATCTCGAACAACTCAAGGAACTCGAGATCAAGACCATGTACGGCACGGTGGTCAAACTCAAGGATGTCGCCGTGGTGAAGGAGGGGCTGACCTCGCTGGTCGTGAACCGCCAGAACCGGGAACGGATCGTTACCGTCGGCGCGCGGCTGACCGACAACACCGCCATCGGGAAGGTGGGGGTGGAGGTCAAAAAGGCGCTGGAGAAGGCGCAGATACCGACCGATGTCGAAGTGATCTACGGCGGGAGCCTGAAAGACCAGCAGGAGACCACCGGCGACCTGCTGAAGCTCCTTCTGTTAGGCATCATACTCGTCTATCTGGTGATGGCGGCGCAGTTCGAATCGTTCGTCGATCCCTTCGTCATCCTCTTCTCGATACCTTTCGCGATCACCGGCGTCATCGGCGGTCTTCTGCTTACGGGCCATACGCTGTCGGTACCGGCGTTCCTCGGGATGATCATCCTTGTGGGCGTCGTGGTCAACAACGCCATTGTGCTGATCGACTACACCAATATACAGAAGGCGAAGTTCAAGTTCTCGATGGACGAGGCGCTGGTCTATTCCGGTTCGCGGCGTCTGCGGCCCATTCTCATGACCGCCACCACCACCATCTTCGGCATGATACCGCTCACCCTCATGAAGGGAGATGCGCACGAAGTGTTCAATCCGATGGGGGTCGCGGTCGTCTTCGGGCTCACCTTTTCGACCCTCATCACCCTCATCATCATTCCCTGTATGTATTCGACCATCGACGGTTTCCTGAGGAAGCATAACTGGAGAAAAGATAACGCGGAGACGGTATAATGCGGAGGTTCCCCATGGTTCAACGGACACTCATCACGATGCTGGCGGCGGCGCTGATGCCGCTGATCGTCTCCTGCGGCAGCGGTAACGCCGGCGAACAGCCGGCGGCGGTACAGCCGCGCAGGGAGGTGACCAAGGAGGTGCGGCTGGTAGAGCCGCTCCGGAAAAAGGGGGCGGTGACCATCCGCGAGTCGGTGACGCTCGCTCCCGAGGAGAAGGGTGCGGTCGCCTCCGAGGTGGGCGGCACGGTGCTCAAATTCCATGTCGAGGAGAATCAGCGGGTGAAGAAGGGGCAGATCGTCGCGACGCTCGACGCCACCGACTACATACTCGGCCTTGAACAGGCGCGGGCGGGGGTGGCGGCGCTGGAAGCCCAATACGCCGGGCTCGGCAACGACTACCAGCGGCTCAAGGGGCTCTACGAGAAGGGGGCCGCCTCCAAACAGCAACTTGATGCCATCGAGACGCAGTACAACGCCCTCGAGAAGCAGATAGAGGCGAACCGCAAGGCGGTCGCGATGATGGAGAAGAATGTCGCAAAAACGCAGGTCCGCGCGCCGTTCGACGGGGTGATCACCCGCAAGGCGCTCGCGGTCGGCGGCAAAACGGTGGTGATGATGCCCAACAGCGCCGATGTGGCCTATATCGAGAAACTCGACCGGCTCAAGGTGAACATGCAGGTGAGCGAGATCTACTTCGGCGAGATCGGTCCCGGCGATCCGGTGTCGTTCTCCATCCCGGCGCTCGGGCGGAGCGTCGAGGCGAAGATCCATTCGAAGGGAAGCACGCTCAATGACATGAAGAAATTCAGCATCATCGTCTACATCGAGAATAGGGATATGTCGATACCGTCGGGCATCTCGGCGATCGCGACCATCAGGACCAGAGAGCGGGAGCGGATCATCGTCCCGCCGACCGCGGTCAGGACCACCGGCGACCGTAACGGCTCGGTCTACACCATCGACAACGGCGTGGTCGCGGCACGCAGCGTCATCACCGGCTTCCCCTTCGAAGAGGGGCTGGAGGTGAGCGGTGACATCCCGGCGCGGATCGTGAGCGACGCATCGCTGGTCAAGGCGGGCGAAGCGGTCTCGGCAAAACAGTAGGGGGGCGCGTCATGTTCCTCGCGAACCTTTCGATACGCAACCCGGTCTTCATCGCGGTCATCACCGCCGCCATCATTGTCTTCGGACTCATGGCCTACCGGTCGCTCGGCGTGGGTCTTTTCCCCAACGCCGATCTGCCGATAGTCACCGCGGTCGCGGTCTATCCGGGGGCCGACCCCGAAACGATAGAGAAGGATGTCGTCGAGAAGATGGAGAACGCCGTTTCCTCGATATCGGGCATCAAACACATTCAAGGCTACGCGCTCAACTCGGTCGGCCAACTCGTGGTCACCTTTGACGACAGCATCGATATCCGCGTCGCGTCGCAGGATGTCCGCGACAAACTCGCCACCATTCAATCGACCTTTCCGGAGGATGTCGAAACGCCGATCGTCGAGAAGGTCGACTTTCAGGCGCTCCCGGTGCTGTCGCTGGTGGTCAACGGGCCGGCGGGCGAAAAACCGAGCGAAGTGACCCGCATCACCGAGAAGCAGGTCAAGAATCAGATACAGACGCTCTACGGCGTCGGTTCGGTCAATATGTACGGCGGCCGGAAGCGCGAGATCAAGGTACTGCTCGACCCGCTCAAGATCGAGGGGGTGAACATCCCCGCCTTCAGTTTCATCCAGATGCTCAAAGGGACCTTCCTCGAGGTGCCGGCGGGCGGCGTCAAACTGCTGGGCGACACCGAGGAGATCACCGTCAAGACCACCTCGGAACGGAGCGACATAGAACAGATACGCGATACGCCGCTCTTTGCGGCGGGGACCTCCAAAATACTGGTCCGCGACATTGCGAAGGTCGAGGACGGCCTGCAGGAGGAGAGTTCCGCGTCGCTGCGTGACCTCAATCCGACCATCGCGCTCCAGATACAGAAACAGGGGGGCGTCAATGTCGTCCGGATGGCCGACGATATCAAGAAGGAGATCGTTAAGATACGGGAAACTCTCCCCGCCGGGTACACGATAGATATCGTCTCCGACAACACCCCCTTCGTCAAGATGTCGGTCGATTCGGCGGTCGAGGATATCGTCATCGGCGCTTTTCTCGCCATCATGATCGTGTTCCTGTTCCTCCGCAACGGCCGCGCCTCGTTCATCGTCGGGATAGCGTTGCCGGTATCGGTCATCGGCACCTTTCTGGCCATCAGCGCGCTCGACTATTCGCTCAACATGGTCACGACCGTCGCGCTGTCGCTCGCCATCGGACTTCTGGTCGACGACGCGATAGTGGTCATCGAGAACATCTTCCGTCACATGGAGATGGGTAAGGGCCGCATGCAGGCGGCGCTCGACGCCACCCAAGAGATAGGTTTCGCGGTCCTCGCCATTACGCTCACCATCGTCGCCGTTTTCGGCCCCATCGTCTACATGACCGGCATGGTCGGCAAGATCATGCGGCAGTTCGGCGCCACCATCGCGATATCGGTCATGATATCGCTTCTCATCTCCTTCACCGTCACCCCGCTCCTCTCGTCGCTCATGCTCAAGGAGGAATCGAAGACCTTCTTCCTCTACCGTTGGATGGAGACGCTCTTGGTGTGGCTCGAGAACGGGTACTCGAAGATGATAGCGCTGGTGTTGCGCAACCGTCTGACCAAGGTGACGGTCTTCGTCACCGGCGTCCTGCTGTTCGCCGGCGGGCTCATGCTGGTCACGCTACTCAAGACCAACTTCATGGACAAGATGGATCAGGGCGACTTCGACATCAACATCGAACTCGCGGGCGAGGCCTCGATAGACCGTTCCAAAGAGGTGGCGCAGGACGCGGTGCGGGTCGTGACGCAAAAGCCGTGGGTCGATTTCACCTTCACCACCATCGGCGGCGGCCAGCGCAACGAGAAGAACAAGATCGTTCTGCGGGTCAAGATGGTCGATCTGCACCGGCGCTCCGTCACGCAGATGGAGGCGATGGATGAGATGCGCGCCGAGCTTAGTTATATCCGGGAAAAGTACGGCGCCGTCCTGGGCGTGGCCGAGAAGAACGAATTCGGCGGCGGCGGCATGATGCCGATCATGTTCAACATCATCGGTCCCGACTACGAGGAGATACGGCGCGACGCGGCGGGGCTCATCTCGTTCATGGAGCACGACGGCGGCTACACCGACATCAATACCTCGGATAAAGGGCAGAAGAAGGAACTGCGCGTCAAGCTGGATCATGAGAAGGCGGCCGACTTGGGGGTCAGCCCCTTCGAGACCTCCATGGCGCTGCGCTATCTCTTCTCGGGAGAGAAGATCGCCAATTTTAAAGATGGGGGCGAGATGTACGACATCCGGGTCTATCTCGACCCGAGCTACAAGTCGATCGACTACATCCGCAACCTGCCGCTCAAGGGTGCCGACGGCCGGATCGTCCGCGTCGCCGATGTAGCCGAGGTGACCTACGGCGCTTCCGAGGTCATCATCACCCGGCTTGAGCGGAACCGGCTCATCACCGTAACGGCCGACTATGCCTCATCGACCTCGCTGGGCGTGCAGGTGGAAAAGGCGAAGAGCTACGCCAAGACGAACTTCTCGCCCAAGAACCGCCTGACGATGGGCGGCGAGGCCGAGATGATGGAGGATACCTTTGCGTCGCTTCTTAGAACGATGTTCATATCGGTGTTCCTCATCTACATAATCCTCGCCTCACAGTTCAACTCATTCATCCACCCGCTTACCATCATGTCGGCGATACCGTTCGCCATCACCGGCGCCTTCTTCAGCCTCTGGGTGACGGGCATGTCGCTGTCGATGATGAGTTTCATCGGCGTCATCATGCTCATGGGACTCGTGACGAAGAACTCGATCCTGCTGGTCGATTTCTCCATCGAACGGATGCGGCACGGGATGACGGCGGCGCAGGCGCTCGCCGAGGCGGGGAGGATACGACTGCGGCCCATCCTCATGACGACCCTTGCCATCATCTTCGGCATGATACCGGTCGCCATCGCCACGGGAGAAGGGGCCGAGATAAAACACCCGATGGCGTGGTCGGTCATGGGGGGCGTCATCTTCTCGACGATCGTCACCTTGTTCATCGTCCCGGTGATATTCAGTTTCTTTGATATGTTCACCCGCCACGAGAAAAAGGACGAGGTATCTGCCAAACTTTCTTGTCCATATCATTGTAAAAAAGAAAAGAAACATTAAAATCAATCGGATATGTTCTTACACATTTGGGAAGGGAGATGACTATGCGGATATGGTCGTTTCTTGTTTGTTCCACGCTTGTCTTGAGTTGCACAGTGACCGCCCGTACCGGCGATCCGAATGCGCCGTTGGAGATAGGTGCCTCCTGCGATGTTTATACCTACGGGATATTTGAATGCGATGAGACCGGAACAAAGATACTGCGCTGTGAAAGCGGGCATTGGGTCCTGCAGAGTGACTGTGCTGAGGATGGTCGTGTATGCAGGGAAAACGACCAGACGACATCCTGTGGCGAACTTGCTGACGATACGGAAGCGGACGACGAAGGAGAGAGCGAGGGGGAAAACGATGCCGACCAAAAGGACGAAGATGTCTCGGATGGGGATAGTACCGATACGGTAAAGCCCGACACCGATACCGTGCCTGACAAGACCATCGCGCCGGGCAAGGATTGTAGCTGGCTTTTGGAACAGTTGGGCGAGAGTGAGGCCTATGCCTGTTACGGGGAACAGGCGTTATACTGCGGTGAGTGGGAAGGATCCCGCTGGCGGACATGGGGTGACGATTGTGCCGATGATGGCATGTACTGCCATGTGTCGGTCGATTACGGCGATGTCTATTGTGCCAGTTATCCTGCCGATACCGATCCATTCGCCGATGTCGACTGGATGCAATCCGATACCGAGAGCGAGTCGCAACCCGATGCGCAAGATGGGGCCGATGTCGATGATGCGGGAGTATCGGATGAAGACATTTTTATAGATATCCCCGCCACCGAACAGTGGGGAACTGCGGCGGAGGATGCCGCCTTCTCTTTGGTGGTGGACGGCGGTGGCAATATCTTTGTGACAGGACGGAGCGCCGGTCCGCTCGACGGAAATGCGAACGCGGGATATGAAGATGTTTTTCTTACCAAGTGGAGCAACGACGGGACCAAAGTGTGGACCCGGCAATGGGGGAGTAGTTCAACCGATGTCGGCCTGAGCATTGCGGCGGACGCGAGCGGCAACATCTTCGTGACGGGACTTACTTCCGGTTCATTGGATGGCAATACGAATTCCGGCGGAACTTGTACCGAGGGAGGATCGACCGTTCAATGCCCTGATGTTTTCCTTACCAAGTGGAACGGTGACGGCACCAAGGCGTGGACGAAACAGTGGGGAACGACCGCGGGCGACTACGGTCGTGGCGTTGCGTCGGATGCCGACGGGAACATATATGTGACCGGGTATACCGGCGGCTCTCTTGACGGGAATGTTTCTTCGGGAGGATCGGATATTTTCCTCACCAAGTGGAACAACGACGGGATCAAGGCATGGACCCGACAATGGGGGAGCAGTTTAAGTGATTACGGCTTCAGCGTAGCGGTGGCGCCGAACGGCGATGTAGTCGTGACGGGCTCCACCACGGGGACCTTCCCCGGTTGCGTGAAGGTCGGCGCTTCGGACCTCATTCTTACCAGATGGAATGGTGATGGCACGAATGCGTCGACAAGGCAGTGGGGAACGACCGGGAACGATTATGGCCGCTCGGTGAAGGTCGCCGCCGCAGGTGACATCTACCTGACCGGCGGGACATCCGGCGCTTTTGAGGGGAACACCTCCGCGGGCGATGAAGATGTGTTCCTTGTCCGGTTGAATACCGACGGTTCCCCGGCATGGACCCGGCAATGGGGAACAAGCGCCAAGGATCTAAGCTCTTCGTGCGCGATCGACACGAACGGAGCCGTTTTCGTCGTTGGATATACACAGGGTCAGCTTGACGGCGGTCCGAGCGCGGGGATCGAGGATGCTTTTCTCACCAAATGGGCCGGCGACGGAACGAAGGCATGGACCCGGCAGTGGGGTACCTCTTCGAAAGATTACGGCACTTCGGTCGCCGCTATCGAGGAGGGCACGATCTTGGTGACCGGATACACCGAGGGTGCGTTGGGAGATACCGCGAACGCGGGTGGCTTCGACATCTTCCTCAGCATCATAGAAGATCAGTAGATATCGCCGCTATCAGTCGAACAGTTTTATGACGAGCACCTTGAGCGGCGTCATATTATTTCCCCGCCATCATCGCGGCGACATCGGCCTCGACCGTCCCGATGGGCTTGATGTCGAAGTTCTCGACCAGCACCTTGGCGACGGCGGGCGAGAGGAAGCCGGGGAGCGTCGGCCCGAGCCGGATCCCCTTCACGCCGAGATGGAGGAGGGCGAGGAGGACCAGTACCGCCTTCTGCTCATACCACGCGATGTCGAAACTGATGGGCAACTTGTTGATGTCGTCCAGCCCGAAGACCTCCTTGAGTTTGAGTGCGATGACCGCGAGCGAGTAGGAATCGTTGCACTGGCCGGCGTCCAGCACGCGCGGGATGCCGCCGATGTCGCCGAGCGGGAGTTTATTGTACTGGTACTTCGCGCAACCGGCGGTGAGAATGACCGCATCCTTCGGGAGCGCCTCGGCGACCTTTTTATAGTAGTCGCGTTCCTTGTGGCGGCCGTCGCAGCCCGCCATGACGACGAAGCGCTTGATCGCGCCCGATTTCACCGCCGCGATCACCTTGTCGGCCACCGCGAGGACCTGCGTCCGGGCGAACCCGCCGACGATCGTGCCGTTCTCCAGCTGTTCGGGAGCCTTGCAGGTCTTGGCAAGGGCGATGACCTTCGAGAAATCCTTCATCTTGCCCGGTTCGCGGTCGGCGATGTGCGCCAAGCCGTCGAAGCCGACGACCCCGGTGGTGAAGATGCGTCCCTTGACCGACTCCTTCGGCGGGACCAGACAGTTCGAGGTCAGCAGCACCGGGCCGTTGAACTTCTCGAACTCCTCCTTCTGGTGCCACCACGAACCGCCGTAGTTGCCCACGAGGTTGTCGTACTTGCGGAAGAAGGGATAGTAGTGGGCCGGGAGCATCTCGGAGTGGGTGTAGATATCCACGCCGGTCCCCTTGGTCTGTTCGAGGAGATCGTGCAGGTCGCGCAGGTCGTGACCGCTGATGAGGATGCCGGGGTTGCCGCGGACGCCGGTCTTCACCTCGGTGATGACGGGGTGGCCGTAGGTGGTGGTGTTCGCCTCGTCGAGAAGCGCCATTGCCGTGACGCCCTCCGCCCCGGTCTTCAGCACGAAGGCGGTCAGATCGCCCGCCGACTTGGTGTCGTCGATGATCGTCGCGAGTCCTTCGAAGACGAACTCGAAGAGCTCTTTCTTGTGGAAGCCCAGAGCGTAGGCATGCTCGCCGTAGGCGCTCATTCCCTTGAGCCCGTAGAGGATGATGGCGCGGAGCGACCGGACATCCTCGTTCTCTATCGCCATCCAGCCGCCGCGACCGGAGGCCGCCGCCGCCGTGATGTCGTCGTCCGACTTCGGGCTCCATGCCGCCTCGGGCGGAAGGGTCGCGAACTTCATGCCGCGTTTCTCGCATTCGCCTTTGAAGCGGTTCTTGATCTCCTGTCCTTCCTTGATCCAGCGGACGAAATCCTTTTCGTCGAAGTTGGCGTTGGTGATGGTCGCGAAGAGTCCCTTGATGACGAAGAAGGCGCCTTTCTCGTCGTAGTGACCGACCTTCGCCAGCTCATGGCCGTAGAAGCCGATACCCTTCATCGTATAGATGAGCAGGTCCTGCAGATTGGCGACCGTCTCGCTCTTGCCGCAGACGCCGACCTTGTTGCAGCCGGTGTTGCGCGCCGTCTCTTGGCATTGATGGCAAAACATACTCATGATCTCCTCCACAGAGTGTTGTTATAGGAACCAGACACGATATATTACCCTTATAATCTGCGGCCGTCAATACTGATGGTGACCGTTTCGAAGGGCATCACCTCGCCCGAATTCTTGATCGCCTGCTTGATGATCTCGACCATCCCGCCGCAGCAGGGGACCTCCATCCGGACCACCTTGATGCTTTTGGGTTTTGCGGCGCGGATGATCTCGCTGATCTTGTCGACATAGGCGCCGGGGTCGTCGAGCTTCGGACAGCCGATGAGGACCACTTTGTCCTTGATGAACTCGCGGTGCGTCTCGGCATAGGCGTAGGCGACGCAATCGGCGATGACGACGATGTCGACATCCTTGAAGTAGGGGGCGTAGGGACTCGCGAGATGTATCTGCACCGGCCAATTCTTCAATTCGGAATTCAACCGGCCGGCAGGGGCGTCACCACCGGCACGCCCTTGTTCCGGCGCGCCGCCGTGCGTCGCCTTGCGGAGGTCGACCACCTTCGAACCGGGACAGCCGCCGCCGTGGCCGTGATGGTGCCCGTGGTCATGGCCGTGCTGCTCCTTCTTGCCGTGGTCGCCGCAGCCGCAGGCATCGTACTCCGGTTTGCCGTGGACGATCTCCTTCGGGTCCATGCCGTGCTCCCGGACCACCGCGAAGGCCTCCTGCAAAAGATCCATCACGCCGTGGTCGCGCAGGTGGAGGAGGTGGGCGCGGATGGTGTTGCGGCCCGCCGGGATGATGTTCTTTTCCATCACCAACCGTTCGTTATAGGGTTCCGCCTCGCGCCCTTCGACCGTGATAGCCGCCTCGGGGCAGTGGCCGAGACACGCTCCCAGACCGTCGCAGAACAGGTCGCTGATGAGCCGCGCCTTCCCGTCGATGATCTGGAGCGCTCCCTCGGCGCAGTTGGGGACGCACAGGCCGCAGCCGGTACATTTGTCATTGTCGATCTTGATGATCTTCCGTTTAGCCATGATGACCTCCGTCTTGTTAATAAGGAGTCCTATATCTAGAATAGCGAGCGATAAGACAAAATCAATACCTTGCGGTCCTTAATCCGAATAAAAGATCCAACTATCCGTTATTTGTGGAGAATATTTTCCTTCGTTCTTCCGGTGACGCTTTCTTGAAATCGGCGGAGGCTCACGCTATAGTCGGGCGATATGATGTGGAACTGACGGAGAACAGCGATGCTCACGAACCTCGACATCTCAAAGGCGATGACCGTTAAACTCGACGCGGTGCTCCCGCCGGCGCCGACCTTCGAGCCGGGGATCCGGCGCGCCCCGAAACGGGAACTGACTCTTACGAAGACCGAGATCGCCCTTGCGCTTCGCAACGCCCTCCGCTATGTGCCGGAGGCGTTGCACGAAACGCTCGCCCCCGAATTTCTGGACGAATTGCTGACGATGGGGCGCATCTACGGCTACCGGTTCCGGCCGCAGGGACGGTTGAGCGGCAAACCGATAGATTCGTACAAAGGGGCCTGCATCGAGGGGCGCGCCTTTCAGGTGATGATCGACAATAACCTCGATTTCGATATCGCGCTGTATCCCTACGAACTGGTCACCTACGGCGAGACGGGGCAGGTCTGCCAGAACTGGATGCAGTACCGGCTCATCAGGAAATACCTTGAAGTGCTGACGCAAGAGCAGACGCTCGTTCTCCACAGCGGCCATCCGCTCGGCATATTCCGGTCGAGATCCGACGCTCCGCGTGTCATCACGACCAACGGCCTCATGGTGGGCCTGTTCGACAACCCGACCGACTTCAACCGCGTCGCGGCGCTCGGAGTGGCCAACTACGGCCAGATGACCGCCGGCGGCTGGATGTACATCGGGCCGCAGGGGATCGTCCACGGGACCTACAACACACTCCTCATCGCGGGGCGACTGAAACTCGGCGTACCCGGCGACGGGGATCTCGCCGGGAAACTGTTCGTCTCGTCGGGGCTCGGCGGGATGAGTGGTGCGCAGGGGAAGGCCTGCTGGATAGCGGGTGGCGTCGCGCTCATCGCCGAGGTCGATAAGTCACGCATCGAGACGCGCCATTCGCAGGGGTGGGTGACCCATGTCACCGAAACACCCAAGGCGGCGTTCGACCTCGCGCTGGGCATGGCGAAGAAAAAAGAACGGTCGGCGATAGCGTTCCACGGCAACATCGTCGATCTGCTCGAATACACGGTGAAGGAAAAAATAGCGATAGATCTTCTCTCCGACCAGACCTCGTGTCATGCGGTGTACGAGGGCGGCTACTGCCCGCAGGGACTTTCGTTCGCCGAACGGACCGAACTCATCGGGAAGGACAAACAGAAGTTCATCGCGCTGGTCAACAAAAGTCTGCGCCGTCACTACGAACTCATCCGCGAACTCACCGCACACGGCACCTATTTCTTCGACTACGGCAATGCCTTCATGAAGTCGGTCTTCGATGCCGGGGTGACCGAGATAGCGCGTAACGGTGTCAACACCTACGACGGCTTCATCTGGCCCAGTTATGTCGAGGACATCCTCGGCCCCGAACTGTTCGACTACGGCTACGGCCCGTTCCGCTGGGTCTGCCTGTCGGGGAAGGAGGAGGATCTCATCAAGACCGACGCGGCGGCGGCCGACTATATCTCGACCTGCCGCGAACCGCTCCGCTATCAGGACCGCGACAACTATCTCTGGGTCCGCGACGCGATGAAGAACAAACTGGTGGTCGGCACCAAGGCGCGGATACTTTATCAGGATGCGTGGGGCCGCACCGCGCTTGCGCTCAAATTCAACAAGATGGTTCGCAACGGCGTGGTGGGGCCGATCATGCTCGGCCGCGACCACCACGATACCGGCGGCACCGACAGCCCGTTCCGCGAGACCTCGAATATCAAGGACGGCTCGAATGTCATGGCCGATATGGCGACCAACATCTTCGCCGGGAACGCGGCGCGCGGCATGAGCCTCATCGCGCTCCACAACGGCGGCGGGGTTGGCATCGGCAAGTCGATCAACGGCGGTTTCGGGATGGTGCTCGACGGCTCGGCGCGGGTCGACACGATACTTTCGACCGCGATGCCGTGGGATGTCATGGGAGGCGTCTCGCGTCGCGCGTGGGCCCGGAACGATCATGCCATAGAGACGAGCGCCCAGTACAACCGCGAGAACGCCGGACGCGATCACATCACGCTTCCCTTCATCGCGAAGGACGAACTCATCGAAAAGACGATAGTGGCGAAGGTGAAGTAGCCGCTAGTAGCCCCGGACGAACAGCAACACGGCGATAGCGACGAAGAACACGCCCAAAAGGCGCCGTATCCGCTTCGAGTGGCTCTGTACCGTCCATCGCGCGCCGATGCCGGAGCCGATCGCGACCATGAACGCGGCGGGGATCATGAAGCCCCACGGCGCCGTGGTGTGGGTCAGGTGGGTCAGCAGGCCACCGATGCCGGTGGCGAGCGCGAGGAAGGAACTGGTCGCGATGGCGACCTTGATGGGGAACCGCAGTATCGTCACCATGAGCGGCAACATCACGATGCCGCCGCCGAGACCGACCATGCCACCGAAGATGCCCGACAGGAAGGCGATGGGAAGCGCGAGCGGCAGGTTTATCACGACTCGTTCGCCCGCTATGGTGCGTTCCCACAGGAGGCGACGCGGCAGAGAGGATACCTCGCAGTGCCCCTCGCGGATGTCGGAAAAGGCGAGATGGGCGCCGTTCACGAGCAGGAAAAAGGCGAAGAGTCCCGCGAGCACCTCTTCAGGCACCCGTCCGGCGCTCCAGCCGCCGCAGAGACTGCCGGTGAAGGAGAACACGGCGAGCGCGGCCACGCTGGGGGTGTCGATAAGATGCGCCCGGACATAAACGACCCCGCAGGAGATCGAGGTCACCGCGATGAGAAAAAGACTGACGGTCGCCGCCTCATTGAACGGCGTGCCGAGATAAAGTTGCACCGGCGTGTAGATCGCGCCGCCGCCGATGCCGAACATACCGAAGAGGGTCGAGAACAGGAGGAATATGGCGAGAGCGGCGAGTTGCGCGGCGGTCATGGGCGGTCCTTGGCGAGGATATGTTTCTTGCGTACCTCCGCTACGGCGTCGAGCAGTCCCGTCGCCAGCGCCTCAAGATACTTGTCTTTCTGAAGGATCTTCGCTTCGCGGGGGTTGCTGAGGAACCCGACCTCCACGAGGAGCGACGGCATACGCGCGCCGACCAGCACGAAAAAGAGCGCTCCTTTTCGCCAGTCGCGTATCTTGGTCTCGAACGGCGCAAGCGTGTCCTGCCAGCGTTTACCGATGCTTTCCGCGAACTTCTGCGAATCGCCGATGTAGAGACTCATCGTCATGTCCACGAGGATGGTGTTGAGGAAGGAATTTGTGTTGGTTATCTGGTTCTCGACGCGGGTCAATTTGTCGGTGTACTCGTCGCTCCGGTTGTTCAGGTGATATAGTTCGACGCCGGCGATCTCTGACGCCTTGTAGGTGTTGGTGTGTATCGATATGAACAGGTCGCCGTCGTGCCGGTTGGCGATGATGGCTCGCTCCTCGAGCGGGATGAACCGGTCGTCGTCGCGGGTGAGTACGACCTCGATGTCGGGGTGTCTCTTGGCGGCGATACGGCGAACGGTCTTGGCGAGCGCGAGCACGATGTCCTTTTCCTGCAGGTTCTTGCGTACCGCGCCGGGATCCTTGCCGCCGTGACCCGGATCGACGACGAGGATGAAGTGCTTCTCTTTTTTCTCCGGCGGCGGCGCGACGGCGGTCTTTTGCGCCGCCTGTTTCTCCTCCGGCTTCTTCTCCGGTCCCGCGACGGCCGGTCCGCTCTTTTTCTCGGCAGGGGGCGCCTGACGCGCGCCGATATAGTCGATAACGACGCGCCACGGGTCGTCCATCACCATGACATTGTATTTTTCGACCTTGCCGGTGTCGAGCACGATGCGGGTGCCCTCTTCCCGTTTTCCCAACCGAATGGCCTTCAGGAACGAATCGGCGGCGACCGTCGGCGCGGTGAAACCGTCGGCGGTGAGCCCGTTCTTGAGATCTATGTAGATGCGGTCCTTGGCGTTCCCCGCGAGCAGGTCGTACTTGAAATCGACCTTTTCGGAAGGCCGGACGACCACGCGGACCGAGTCGTTCATCTCATAGAGCGTGATGTCCTCGAGTCGGGGCGCGGCCTTTTTCGGTTCGTCCGTATCGGGCACCAGCGCCTTTGTCTTGATGATGTCGCCGATCGGGAGCGCCGCTTCCTCGGCGATCAGCAGGAGCGGGAGGAAGAGGCACAGAAGCGTCGGCATGACGGCGCGCATCGTCAGAAGCCGTACCCGGCGGAGAATCCGAGCCCGAATTGTATCTCTGAACGGTAGCGGTCCTGGAGCGTGCCGTTCGGGTCGAGATAGATGTGGAGTCGATACCCGTTCGAGCAGTGCGCCGAGGCGGAGAAATACTCGTTGATGGCGTAGGAGGCCGAAACGGAGAGGAGCGACGGGTGGTCGGCGAGATCGAAGAACCCGCCGCGTCCGGCGTCGGCCCGCGTGAAGAACAGCCCGAGCCGAAGACGATCGAATAGAATGAGGTCGCCGAAGAGATTCGCGGTGAACCGGCCGCGCCGGACCCCCTGATCGGCGGTGTCGAGATGCTGATTGGAAAGGTATTCGTTCCACTCGAAGGACCCGCCGATGGAGAAGGATCCGACCATGTACAGCACGATGTCGCCGTACCAGCCGGTGTACCACGGACCCGCACCGAGGTTGTTCTTCGAGGAATGGACCCAGTATTTGGTCTCGCCGCCGTAGTAGCGTTCTTTCTCGATGTCGTAGAAGGTGCCGAAATACTGCGGCGAGTAGTTCCGCTGGTACACCCGGGACTCGACCGTGGTCAGGATGGAGAGCGTGTCGTCCTTCACCTCTATGTCGAAGTGCTGCCGGAGACCGAAATGGAGCCCGTTGCCGCCGAAGCGCAGAAGGTTCCAGTCCATGTAGGGGGTGAGGTGCCACCAGCGCAGGGCGAGTGCGCGGAAGGAGAGGTCGAGCCCGACCGCCGAGTCGAATACGCGATTCGCCGATCGCGCGAGCGTCTGCTGATCGAGTTCTATCGTTTCGGGCATGAAGATGTCGGAGAACCAACTGACGCCCACCTCGAGGTTGTTCGCGTAGGAATCCCTGTCGAAGAAACTCGCCGGCTTTATGAAGGCGCGGCCGCCGATGACATCGGGCGGCGCCACATCGCTCAGGAACAGTTCGCCTCCGGCCCATTCGGTCTGCAGGAGCGCGTAGACCCCGCGGCTCGGATGGTTGAGCCGTATGTTGTTGAAGTAGCCGCCGAGCAGGGTGCCGTGGCCGATGTAGCGGTTCTCGTGGTCGCCGAAGTAAAGATAGACCTCGTCGTCATGGTGACCGTACTGGGCATAGCTGATGAGTCGCACATAATCGCGCGCCTCGTCCCAGTCGTATTTCGGCAGACCGGCGACCGTGTCGGTGTCGCCGTTGCCGTCGTGTACGAGCCAGCGGAGAGGGACATCGAAGCCGAAGCCGGCCGGTTCCCAGCGGAGGTCGCCGAAGACCGAGACGCCGAACAGCTCATCGTCGTATTCATGCGAGAACCCGGCGCCTGCGCCGATGAATTTGGTCTCGTCGAACCGTTCGAGGAAACGGTCGAAATCGAAGTCGACCGCGCCGGCGCAGAGGGGAAGCAGCAACGATAACGCGATGGCGATCGGTCTCATGCGGCGCCTCCCGGTACGCGGCGGGTCACGGCTAGAACAGCACCTTCACGGCGCTCGACTGCCGTTTGGCCTTTATCCAACTTTCGAAGGCCTTTTCCTGATTCATCTGATAAAAGAGATAGCGCACCTTATCCCGGACCTGTTCGTAGGGGGGCGGGTCGCTCTTTTCCACATCGTCGAGCCTCACGACATGCCAGCCGAAACGGGAGCGGAAGGGGCGCGACATCTCGCCGGGGTCGAGTTTGGCGACCTCTTCAGAGAATTTCGGGTCCATCTCGTTGAACCGGAAACTCGGCAGTTTGCCGCCGTTGCGGGCCGCCGCGTCCTCCGAATAGCGCTGGGCCGCTTCCTCAAAGGTGAGTTTGCCGCCCTGCACGGCGCGGTGTATCTCCACGATACGATCGTAGATGTCGGCGTCCGAAGCGCCTTGAACGACCTGCAGGATGATGTGCGACGCGCTGTAGATGACCCCGCCGGTGAAATGGCGCCGGTACAGGTCGCGCAGGGTGGTCTCGTCCACATCGAGCGTCGCCATCGCGATATCGCGTTTGAGAGAAAGTGTCTCGAGTTGCCGGCGCAGGACCTCGTTGCGGTAGGTGTCCCACGATATACCCTGCCCGGCGATCTCCTCCTTGAGTTTGTCCACGGTGATGCGGTTGCGCTCCGCGACATTCTCTATGGCGAGGTCGAGTTCGGCGTCGCTCACGGTGATGTTGCGCTTCTTTATCTCCTGCTTCACCAGCAGGTCGCCGACCAGTTTGTCGGTGATCTCTTTCTTGCGTTCGGCGATCTGGCTGTCGGTCACCGCGTCGGGGGCTTTCGGTGCTATCTCCTTCTTGACATCATAGAGCGTCAGGTAGCCGTCGTTGACCACGATGGCGATGGTGTTGAGCACCCGTTCGGCGGCGCCGAGCGGGTGCCAGACAAGAAAAACGGGTACGAGCAGCAGAAGGAGCGCCGAACGCATCGGGGTCACTGCTGCGGAGCGGGTGGCTTCGCCGGCTGGGGTATCTCCTGCGGCTTCATCGGCTGTATCGGCTTGATGGGAGCGGGCATCTGAGCGCCTTCCGGTTTATTCTTGTCGAATTCGCGCGAAGCCTGTTCGACCTTCTCGGGCACACCCATGTCGAGTTTCTCGAGCGACTCCTTGTTGAATTTGAAGCCGAGGTCCTTCTTTATCTTCTCTATCGATTCTTCGTACACTCCTTTGCGTTTCTCGGCTTTGAGGGTCGATTCGATGCGGGCCTTGACCTCGTCGAAGGGCTTTTCGACCTTCTCGCGGCGCGCGGTCAACTGGACGATATGGAAGCCGAAGGGGGATTCGACCACATCGCTGAGGTCGCCGATGTTCTTGAGCGCGAACGCGGCTTCGGAGAATTCCTTGGCCATCCGGCCGCCTTCCTCGGTCCGTTCGAAGAAGCCGACATCGCCACCGCGGCGCTTGCTGCCCTCATCCTCGGAGTATTTGCCCGCGAGGTCGTTGAACGACTTGGGGTCCTTCGCCTTCGCCTTGACCTCGGCGAGTATCTTCTTCGTCTGCGCGAGTTTCGCCTCGCGGTCGCCCGCCTTGTTCTTGTCGAACTTGACGAGGATGTGGCTCGCCTTCACCTTTTCGGGCTGAACGAATTCTTTCTGATGCTCTTCGTAGTATTTTTTGAGGTCCTCGTCGGTGACCTTGATGTTCGCCTCGATCTCCTTCTGGAGCGTCACGCTCTGGTAATGGCGCGCGACGGTCGATTTGATCTTGGTGAGCAGTATCGGGTCGCTCATGACGCCCTTGCGGATAGCCTCGCGGGCGAGTATCTCGCCTTCGATGATCTTGCCCACGAACTCCTCTTTCTTTTCCGGCGTGTTATAGCGCGCCTTCATGTAGGGGTTCAACTGGTCGAGGTAGGCCTTCAGGTACTGGTCGGTGATCTTCACGCCGTCGAACTCGGCGATGACCGCGCCGCTCGAGGTGGGGAACAGATCTATGGAACTCCGGGACGAACCGGAGCATCCGATCAGGACGACGATAAGCAGTGCCGCGAAAACAACCATCAATCTTTTCATGTCGTTACCTCCTCCATATGGTTTTGTCTACCGACTAAAGCAACAAACCAACGGCGCTTTGTATTTCAAACGGGGTTCCTTGTCAAGAAAAGCGGCCCGGCCGGAACAGGGGCCGCCCGCGAAGCAAAACTTGCAAATGACCTCCCTTCGGCTTATAACCCGGTGTCTATCGGATGCACGGAGAACACGACGATGAATTTCGCCGAACTGATGGAGAAAGGCGGGGTGCTCATGTACCCCATTTTCCTGTGTTCCATCGTGAGCGTGGCGATACTGCTCGAACGGCTCTGGGCGCTCCGCTCCTCCCGCATCGTGCCGACGCTCGATCTCTATGTCCACATCGCCCGTAACGGCGGCCGTGCCGCGATGCTCGACGAGGCGCGCAAACGGGACGACCTGTTGTCGCTCCTGCTCCAGCAGGTGCTCGCGGAGGACGAAAGGGGGGACGCCGCCCGCATGACCGAGATCCATGCCAAGCGGACGAGCGCTGCCGTGTACCGGTTCGTGACGATACCGGGCGTCATGGCGACGGTGTCGCCGCTTCTCGGCCTGCTCGGCACGGTGTTCGGCATGATAAAAATATTCACCCGCTTCTCGGACATGGGGGGCAACCCGTTGATACTCGCGGGGGGTATCTGGGAGGCGTTACTGACGACCGCCGCCGGACTATCGGTGGCGATACCGAGTCTCATTATCTACCGCTATGTGCTGTACCGCGCCGACCGCGCGGCAGGGGAGATAGAGTTCGCCGCCGAACGGCTCATGGCGTGGCTCGACGAGAAACAGAGGACATCGATAACCAAAGAGGGGGATCCAGCATGAAGACACGCGTATCTCTTTTGATCGCGGCGCTTGCCGTCGCGCTATGTGCCGCCTGTTCATCGGCCCAGCCGGCCACCTCCGCCGAGACTACGGCGGCCAAGGAGGGAGGGTCCGCCTCCGCCGGTGCTACGGCGGACAAGCCGGTCGCGGGTGCGCCCAAGACGCAGGAGGAGATCGACGAATTCGTTTCCGCGGCGCGCGAAGGCGACCTCAATGCGGTCAAGGCCTTCTACAACACCGGCGGCGACATCAATAAACCGAACGCGCGCGGCCAGACGGCGCTCATGTGGGCCGCCCAGCGCGGCCACCTCGAGGTGGTGAAGTTCCTCGTCCAGTTGGGCGCCAACGCGAACGCGGCCGACACCGATCGTCAGGAGCCGGTCCTCATGTGGGCCACCAAGAAGGGGCACAAGGCGGTGGTCGAGTTCCTCATCGCGAGCGGCAGTGATGTCAATCAGGGCGACCAGTTCAAGGAGACGCCGCTCATGGATGCGGCGCGCTACGGGCATAAGGATCTCTGCGAACTCCTGCTCAACAAGCGGGCCCGCGTCAACGACACCGATGTCAACGGCGAATCGGCGCTCATGTGGGCCGCCGCCAACGGCCACGCCGAGGTGGTGAAGTACCTCATCAGCTACGGCGCCGACATCAACCGCATCAATTACAAGACCGGCGAAACGGCGCTCGGTAAGGCGAAGAACAAGGGCTTTAACGACATCGTCGCGATGATGCAGCGGCAGGCGCAGGTCGAAGGTAATCTCATCAAGCGGCCGCCGCGTCCCGAGGATAAGGACTATGTCAACGAGCCGCCGGACGAAAAAGAGCTGGCGCGTTACTGGGGCGGCCGTGAGTCGGCCCTGCCCGAACAGTTGGACGCGAAGGTGGTCGGGCTCCACATGAATTCGTTCATCCCGAACATCACGCAGTGCTATCAGGAGCGGATCAATCAGGGCGACAAGAACCTTATGGGTCAGATGTGGCTCAAGGTCCGCGTGGCCGGTTCCGGCAAGATCATCGATATCTACTTCGAGACCGAGAAATACCAGTCGTCGCTCTTCGGCGACTGCATACTCGACGCGATCCGCAAGAAGGACTTCCCGATGTTCTATCAGGGTCTCATGGAGTTCAAGTACAGCTACACGCTGTAAGTTCAGGTCATCGTCACTTCCTTTCACCGCGCAAAACTGTTGACTCCTCGCGCTGGTTTGCTACTATTGCGGTGACTTGCTGTGAGAGTTACTGTTGATATGTTGAAAAACAATCTGCTTGCGATTTGTCTGTTTTCACTTCTTGCCGCTTCGCTGATTCTGCTCTTGGTCTATTCCAATACCACCCAAGAAGAAGCATTGATCGTTGACCAACCGACAGAAATTGAGCCGCCCAAAGAAAAAAAACCGGAAAGGCCGGGCATCGCGATGGACAAGCTTCACACCCATTGTCCGCAGGAATGCTATCGCCAATGTTGCGATCCGTGGGTGTTCATGCAATTGGAGGATGATTGCGCGAAGAAAGCACGAGAGGGATGGACCCAACCATGTGATATGCTGGCGGACCATCTTGCATTTGTAAATACGCCGGAATCGTTGAAACGGGCGGCACAGTATGCTGAAAAGGCATGCAAGTTGAAAAGTGGGAACGGTTGTTTTGTCATGGGTCGTGTGGCGATGCAGGATAAAAAATACCGGAAAGCGATTGTCTACAACCGTCAGTCGCTTCACTATGCCGAAAAGAATGATCAAAAGGCCAGTTGTTATTACAACATGGCTTGTTCCTATGCGCTTATGAATAACAAGAAGGAGTCTATTGATAATTTAAAAATGGCCATATCACTGAATAAAGAACATATTCTTTCTCTGATTCCCAAGGATCCCGACTTTGACAAAATTAGAAATGATGCGGTATTCAAAGATTTGTTGCAGGAGAAATGACCGCATGACGCACCGCTTCGACCCGAAGAACCTCGCCCGCCTCGACAGCCCCGACCGTCGCGCCCTCATCCCGCCCGACCCCGCCCTCCGCGCCATCGGCCTGAAAGCGGGCGAGACCTTCCTCGACATCGGCGCCGGTATCGGCTACTTCTCGATCCCCGCGATCGACATCGTCGGCCCCGAGGGAACGGTCATCGCCGCCGACCTCTCGCCCGAGATGCTGGCGGAACTGACACTGCGCGCCGGTGATCGCCCCAACCTGACCATTTTGCGCAGTGAAGAAAACGGGTTGCCGGTCGCCGACGGGACGGTCGACCGCGCGCTCATGGCCTTCGTCCTGCACGAGATACCCGAACCGGCGGCATTCCTTGCCGAGGTGCGCCGCGTGCTCAAACCGAGCGGTCATATCGCGGTCATCGAGTGGCGTCCGGTCGAAACGCCGATGGGACCGCCGGTGGGCGAACGGCTCGCCGAAGCGGATTCGCGCCGGCTCCTCGAAGCGGTCCGCTTCGCCGTCACCGCCGAAGGGACGCTCAACGCCGCCCATTATTATATGGTAGCTATCTGCTGAAAAAGTTTCTTGTATAACCGAAACTTTTGGTGAAAACTATACATGTTTCGGTTGTATCTGATTTTACCCGATAACGCTGCACCCGCAGGCGTTGGGTTCCTCTTCGATGACGATATCGTCGGATACCTCTTCGGCGCCGGTGTCGGTCACCGGGGCGATGCTATCGGTCGGCGTTTCGTCATCGGGCGTCGCGGTGTTGTCGGTGACCGGTTCGTCGGTCGCCCCGATGCAGCCGCCGCAGGCCGGATCGCACCGGTCGGGCGAGGCGCAGACATCGGCCGGGGGACAGGTGAGCGCCTTGCGCAGGCGGACCGGGACATTGCTGTTGGTGAAATAGGATGCGCTCCCGGCGGCGAATATCTCGGCGGTGTTGTTGATGACGATATTCTTGGGAAGTCCCGCCTTCGGCTGGACCTTGAACCGGACAAAATAGCGTTCGGTGCAACTGCCGCCCATGCACGGCGCGAGCGCGTCGGCGACCGCGAGCCCCGCCACGACCGGCGATGTCCCCGCGTCGTCGGGGACCGTCTGCCACTGCGGTTCACCGTTCCCGACCGCGTCGTAGCCGATCTCGGTGGTGCCGGGAATGTAGTCGACCTCACTGGGGATCGCGTCGCGGACGGTGACCTGACCTGCCACCGCCTCGCCCCAGTTCTCCACCCGGATGAGGTAATAGAAGGGCGAATCGTCGCAGAACGAAAGGGCGGCGTCGGTGCAGGAACAGTAACTTTTCTCCTCCTTCTCGGGTATGTCGAACGACGCGGGCTTGGTATCGACCGATACGACCATCAGATTGGTCACCACCAGATCCTGATTGGCGCGGATATTGAATTCGAGATCGGTGTCGCCGGTGGTGAAATGGCCGGGGAAGTCGGTCGGCCGCAGGATGAAGGTATCGACATCGATCGCCCACTCCGCCGTCGCCGGGTCGGTGTCTCCCGGAGCGCTCGTGAGCCCGCCGATGCAGTAGGCCTGTTCGCCGTCCCAGTTGTAGAAACTCGATATCGAATTGAAGATGTCGTCGTAGCCTTTTTGCCCGAAGGCCATCGGCGCGCGGTGCGGATGACAGATGTTGAAGATCGGCGCCCACGGCAGATCGGGCCTGCCGCGGAAATCGAGTCCTTCGGGGATCATATGTTCGGCGTCGGCGACATAGAGGTCCGAATCGCCTTCCGACATCATCAGCGTCAGGCGGACGACCGGACTGTCGGGCAGTTGGAAGCCCGATACGACCACCGGGGTCTGTTCGTGGTTATAGAGCTTGAGTCCGTTGTAGAGGTATATCTTCTTCGGGTTCATGCCGGGGGCGTTGGAGGTGTAGACAAAGACGATGGCCCAGTTGCTCACCAGCGAGGTGTTCTGGAGATAGGGGACCTGCTCCGCGGTGCAGTCGAGCCCCGAAACGGTGTAGTCACCCACCAGACTCGCGCCGTCGGCGAGCCCCAGTTCGCGCCCTTTGGCGTGCAGTTCGGCGAAGAAGTCGGTGATATCGACGCGGTAGGTGAAGTAGGCGAGTTCGCTATCGACATAGCCGGTGTGGTCCGCGTTGACGATCTGGCTCGGGATCCGCGTCCCTTCGAACGAAAAGCTTTTTTCACCGCCGAGCATCTGCGGTTCGCCCGCCGTTATCTCGCGTTCCAGCGACGCGCCGCCGGCCCCGGTGAAACTGAGCGTGACGGTGTTGTCGGTGGCCGCGTCGAGCGCCTCCAGCGCCACCGCGCCGTTCCAGATGAGGAAGGCGTCGGTGATGTAAGCGTCGGGCGGAATGTTGAAGTCCTGCAGGGTGAAGGTCGAACCGTCCAGACAGGTATCGGGCTGCATGTTGGTCTGGCTCGACGCGGTGTCGAACTGGCGCGAAAGAAGACTCTTGAACATCACGAAGAAGTCGTGGGCGCCGTCTTCCCACTTGAGTTCGCGGTCGCCGATCTTCGAGACCTCGGGGCCGAGCGTGTCGCCCTCAACGGTGACCGCCGCCGTGAGCGTCATCGCGATGAAGAGCGTGGCGATAAGAATAAGTGTACGCATCAGGTGCCTCCTTTACCGCACACAGCGGACGGTGAATTCCCAGCCTTTGTCGAGATATTCTACCTTGCTGGTGCTGAAATTGAGTGTCCACGCGTTCTCGGTGGCGGTCTGCGCCTCTTCGGTCGCCGACCAGTGGTTCTGGATGTCGAGTCCCAGTATCTCGGGAAGATAGTTGCCCGACGCGCACCCTTTGCAGTCGGCGCTGCCGCCATTACAGGAGGTGTAGCCGGCGCACGCATCGGTGATGCCGCAGGCGTCGGTCGCGGCGCAGGTCGAGAGTGTTTTCAGTTCGTCGATGGTCGGGAGCCGCCAGTCGGCTGAACCGCCCAGATCCAGCGCGTCGCAGTAGGCGTCGCCCTCGGTCCAGGTCTTTTTCGTGGGGAAGGTCTGCCAGCGGAGCCCGCTCGCGCTGTCGAGCCAGGTATCCTCGGGGATGAGGATGCACTGGTTCTCGACGCAGTATTTCTCGATGGGACAGTCGAGGTCGCGGATACATTCGCCCGACGCGACCGGCGGATAGTCGGTCTGGCCGTCGGGGATGTCCTCAGCGGTGCCGGCGCGGATACAGCGGACCCAGTTGGCGCCGCTCAGCATGTCGGCGTCGCTGTTGATGAGGGCGCGTTTGAAGTTGAGGTACCAGAAGGCTTTGGAGGTGGTACCGGTGGTGCTGGTGTTCGGGGTGGAGGACCAGTCGCCGTCGCAGGGACCGGTGAGGCGGCTGACGCGGTAGCATTCCAGATTGGTCAGCTGGCGGTCGGAGAGCTGACAGTCGGACGATTCAAGGTAACTGAACGCGGGGTCGTAGGTGTCGGCGAGCGCCTGACAGCCGAGGCACGAGTTGCCGAACCCCTGCGTGTTGTCCTTGTCCTTATTGCAGGTGTCCTGATTGGTGCACGCTTCGGTGGTGGGGCATTTCCCGCCGGTCATGGTGGTCGAAACGCCGCGCACCAGTGTCCGCAGTTCGTCGATGGTCGGGAGCCGCCAATCCTTTGCTCCGGCGAGGACGAGGTTGGCGCAATAGGTCTCCGATGCCGCGTGGGTCGGTCCGACGCCGCCAGCCCCCTGATTGCCCATCGGTTCTTCCCAGATGAGGTAGGTGTCGGGGTCGGTCCAGAAGCCGCCGGCGTTCTTATCGAACACGCCGGGATCTTCGTCCGTGGCGACCGTGCCGTCGTCGGTCGCGCCGGGGGTGTCGCTGTCGGTGACGGCCGTGTCGTCGCCGGTGGTCTCTTTCACGCAGTTGGTGGTGTCGTAGCCGGTGCAGTTGGTCTTGCAGGAGGCAAAGCCGCCGGTGAAATCGCCCAGCGTCGTGCAATCGACCGCGTCGCCGTCGCAGACCTCGCCGCCGTTGGTGATGCTGTCGCCGCAGGTGGCCGATGTGCTGGAATCGTCGCCGGTCGCCGTGTCGGTCACGGTCAGGTCGTCGAGCGTTTCGCCCGGCTCCTCTTCGACGGCGCACGAGACGAGGGTAAGGGTCAGGATCATCGCCGGGATCGCCCAACTGAATTTCAACATGGTGCTTCCTCCATCGGGAAAGAATGTTTCTCGGATACACCAGACCGTTCTTTTCGGTTTTTTTCGTTCTGGCGCGCCGGTGAGGACAAAATAAAGGTTCTGAAACCTCGGGAGCGGCTAGCGGCCGACCTTTTGACGGCGGAATTCGCGCGGGGTGAGGCCGGTCGTTTTCTTGAAAAGCGTGTTGAAGTGCGACTTCGACTTGAAGCCCGACTCGAACGCGGCGGCAAGGATATTGTCCTCCTTGCGCGACGGGTCGGCGAGGAGTCGCTGTGCCTCTTCAATGCGGAAATTATTGACGAAAGTGAAGAAATTCGCTCCGGCGCGACCGTTGATGACCTGCGAGAGGACATGTTCGGTCAGCCCGATGGCGGTGGCCAGTTCCCGTATCGTCAGTTCGCTGTTGCGGTAGGGTTTCTCCTTTTCCATGTAGGCGGTCAGCTCGGCGAGATAGGCGTCGGCTATCGGATCGTCCAGACGGCTCTTTTCGTATTTTACTTTGGTTTCGTGAACAGTGAGCGGTGAAGGGTGAGGGGCGGGTTGTAGGGGCGGCGATTCATCGCGGCCTGCTACGGGTTCTATGATCCGCCGGTAGTCGTTGAATATCGGCGCCTGCCGCATCGCGAGGATGCCGACGGTGTAGATGAGTGCGGTGTCCCAGAGGTAACTGATGCGGGTGATGCCGTGGGTCATGGTGATGAGTTCAAGTCCGTGACCGGCGACGGTGGCTAGAAAGAGGCCGATCATCGCGAGGTTGACGATGACCAGCAGTTTTAGCCAGCCGAGATCGAGCCGGTCAAGTTCCGAATACTGCTCCGCCATCTCGCGGCGGTAGCGGGCGATGAGCCCCAGCGTGAGGCCGAGATAAAGGCCGTAGTGGATGAGTTTCAGCGAATAGGTGAACAGCGGCTTGAAGGTGGTCGGAAAACCCGAAACGAGGTAATGATCGTAAGCCGCTATCTTGAAGTCGCCGCTCTTGAGGTAGAAGGGGAGGATCGTCGCGAAATGGAGAAAGAAAGGAACAAAATTAAGCAGATAGATCGCCTTGAGGCGCGGGAGGCGGCCTGTGAGCGTCCCGGCGTAGAGGAATATCAGCGGGCCGTAGAGGAACGGCGCCGAGGTGAAACTCCAGAGCATGTGAGGGAAGCGGTGATAGTAGCCCAGCTCTTCGAGGAACAACTCAAAGAGGTTGAGGGCGAAGATGCCGAGCAACACCGCGAGAAGGCGGTTGGCGCGCCGGTTCTCGGGCCGCAGGAAAAGCTGAACGCTGAGGAATGCCCCCTGCCCGGCGCCGAGGATATAGATGATGGCGAACAGTACGCTCATGGTCCCTACCATGCCGTGAAGGGGGGAGCGAGTCAATTTTTTGCCGGCGATGCAGACGCCGGACTACTTTGCCTGAAAATAGTCGTTCTGATTGGTCGAACAGAGCACCCCTTTCCAGAGCGCTTCTTCGGGGTATATCTTGCGCCGCTCGATGGTGGCGAGCGCTATCGGCACATGGGTGAAGAAGTTGTTCCAGTGGCCGATGAGACAGTTGGTCTTCCCCGCCATCGCGGCGTGGACCGCGTGTTCGGCGAGCAGGTGGCAGAATATCGCGTCGGTCCCCTGCGCCGCGACGCTCCGGATGAGGTAGGAGGGGTCGAAGTACTTGATGGAGAAATCGAGTTTCTTCGACTTGAAGTACCGGTTCATCTCGTCTTTGAGGAACAGGCCGATATCCTTGTGCAGGACATTGCCGGATGCGTCCTTCGTCTTATCGCCCGCGAAGAACTTCTGCCCCGCCCCCTCGGCGACGACCATGACCGCGTGGCGGTTCTTCTCCAGACAGCGCCCGACGGCGGCGAGCAGGCCGGTCTCCCCCTCGAGTTCGAAGTCTATCTCCGGGATGAGGCAGAAATCGACGAGCGAGTTGGCGATCGTCGCGGCGGCGGCGATGAAGCCCGAGTCACGCCCCATCAGTTTGACGAGCGATATGCCGTTGAAGGCGCCCTCCGCCTCGTTGTGGGCGCTCGAAACGACATCGAAGGTCTGGTACACCGCCGTTTCGAAGCCGAAGGTCTTTTCGACGAAGGCGAGGTCGTTGTCTATCGTCTTGGGGATGCCGATGACGCTGATGGGCTGTTTGCGTTTCTGCGCCTCGACCGCGATGTCGCGGGCCCCTTTGAGTGTGCCGTCGCCGCCGATGCAGAAGAGGATGTTGATGTGCATCCGCATGAGCGTGTCGACCATCTCCCCGACATCCTGATTGCCGCGCGACGAGCCGAGTATGGTCCCGCCCTTTTCATGGATGCCGTCGACCACCTCGGGGGTCAGGATGAGCGGCGCGTGGTGGTATTTCGGCGAAAGTCCCTGATACCCGTACTTGAGACCGTAGATGGTGCGGATGCCGTAACTCCACCACAGGATGTTGACGAGTCCCTTGATGACATCGTTGAGGCCGGGGCACAGCCCGCCGCAGGTGACGATGGCGGCGCGGCTCCATGACGGGTCGTGGAATATCTTCTCGCGCGGCCCCGCCTTCTGGAACGCGGGGAAATACTTCGAAGCGATGAGTTTGCGGAGATTCCGCACCTGACTCGAGAAGACGACCTGATCGTCGTCGCCCACGAACAGGCCGCCCTTGAGCGGTGTCTGGACGGTGCAGGGTCCGAGATCATCAATGGCGAACGAGTACTTTCCCGGCTCCTGTATCACGCGGTCGTAGATGAACATGGCGGCGCCTCCCGATAGATAAATGAACAGTGGAGGTACTATAGCGTGGTGCGAACGGGAAATAAAGTTTTTTGCGCTGTGCGGTAGCGGGCCTATTTCTTGCTTTTTGCGTCGGCTCTTTCATAATGAGGCGCCATTTCACCGATGAGGGTGCATGAGACGACGGATACTTCTTTTGGCGCTCGCCGGTACGGTGCTGTTCGCCGTGGTCGCCGCCATACTTTTTGTGAAGACCGTCTATCTCCCCGCCCGTATCGGGGCGATGATCGACGCCCGTCTCTCGTCGCTCCCGGTGAAGGTGTCGTACGACATCTCATCGGTGTCCGTCCTGCCGCCCGCGATATATTTCAACACGGTGAGCGTCGCGGGGCCGCGCGGGGAGGGCGCCCTGCTCTCACTCGGCGACTGTTCCGTTTCGGGGCTGAGAAGTCTGTTGCAGGGCAAAGAGAAAGCGTTGGAGGCCATATGCGAACGGGGTACGGTCGACCCGCGGCAGGCTGTCGAAATCCTCGTCGCGGTGAAGGAAGAGACCGGAACGGAAAGATCCCGACCGGACATCGTTAAAAAGCCGCCCTCGCTCTCGCTGGAGGTCGGATCGTTGTCGGTCCTCGTGGACGATCGGCGACTTGAGGTCGATCTGTCGGCCGACCTGCGCGGCGAGGCACTGAACGCATCGGTGAGACCGAAGGGCGGTGAGGGGGACTCCTTCGTGCTCCTTTCCGGTTCCCGCGATAACCGTCGCCTGAGCGCCGTGTTCAACCGGTTCCCCGCCGAACCGTATCTCCGGCCGTGGCTCCCCGACGAACGGACCTATGCGCGGGCATTGCTCGACGGGACCGCCGATCTCTCCGCGGAAGGCGGGCAGGCGGAACTTTCGATCGATCTTTCGTTCTCGGAGATCGCGATATCCCATCCCTTCCTCGATGTCGAGCCGTTCTCGTTGCCGCTCCTGCGGGTCTACGGGATCGTATCGATCGATGTGGCCAAGCGGAAGGCGTTCTTCAACGATCTGGTCTTCTCGCCCGGCGGGATGGAGGTCCATGCGCACGGTACGCTGGCGGAGCGCCGGTTCGACCTTTCGGTGGACATGAAGGATCTTCCGCTCAACCTGCTCGCGACGCTCGTGAAGAATCGCCTGTTCGACGGGTTCCTGATGGAGGGGACGATCGGCGTGTCGCTCGCGGCGGCGGGTGAGCTCCTGCCCGGCGACATCGCGCTCGAAGCGATAGCCATCACCGGCTCGTTGGATGGGGTGAAACAGTTGTCCGATCGGTTCGAACGGTACCGGAGCGGATTCGACTATTTCTTCACCGACGACACCGGCGCCGCGTTCCGGGTCGAGGTGAAGAACAATAAGTTCACCTACGCGCCGCTCGCCTTGCTTCCCCCCTATGTGCCGCGCGCGGTGGTGCTGTCGGAGGATGCCGGCTTCTTCCTGCACCACGGGATCGATTTCGCCGAGATGGACGCCGCCTTCAAGGATAATCTTACGCGCCACGAACTGCGCGGCGGTTCGACCATAACCCAGCAACTCGTCAAGAACCTCTTCCTGACCCGCAACAAAACGATCCTGCGGAAATTCCGCGAACTTCTGCTCTCCGTGGAATTGGACGCTACCCTTTCCAAGGAGCGGATACTCGAGATATACCTCAATGTCATCGAGTGGGGGCCGGGCATCTTCGGCATCGGTCAGGCGGCTCAGCACTACTTCGGCAAACTGCCCGAAGAACTTTTGCCGCACGAAGCGGCGTGGCTCGCCTCCATCGTTCCCAATCCGAAGCGCTTCTACCACGAATATCGTAACGGATCCGTATCCGAAGCGCGGCAAGGGCGCATCCAGCGCCTGCTCGATCTGCTGTTCGAGTCGGGCCATGTCTCTGGCGATCTCTACATCGCCTGCTACACCGCACCGCTCATATTCCGCAGCGAGACCGAAGGAACGGGAGGCGGCTGGTGAAGGTCTCTCCCATCGTGTCGGCCTCATGTCTTTCCTGCGGCGTCATGATACCATGCGACGAGATATTCTGTGCCGACTGTGCCCCGTACGCCCTTGCTCTGGCGCGCCCCTGTCCCCGGTGCGGCGGTTTCATCCCGCGGTCGAACGAAGATGACGGCGGGTGCCGCTTCTGCCGCGGCCGGAAATTCTCCTTCGATGCGACGGAGAGTCCCTTCATCTACGCCGGCGCGGTCGCCAAGGCGGTCACGACGATGAAGTACGGTCCGATCTATCGCACGGCGGTCGCGATGGGGCGGTGGCTCGGCGACCGGGTGCCCGACGCCATGCGGATAGCTGATCGCGTGGTGTTCCCGCCGATGAGCCGCATGGCGCTTTTCCTGCGCGGCTTCAATCAGGCGGCGGTGCTTGCCGACGAAGTGGCACGGCGGGCCGGTATGTTCCTCGATCCCCACACCATCAAAAAGGTGAAGCGGACCAAACAGCAGGCCGAACTTTCGTTGGAAGAACGGAAACGGAACCTGTCAGGCGCCTTCGCCCTCACCCGGCCGGTGACCGGCAAGCGGTTCCTCCTCATCGACGATGTCGCGACGACCCTCACCACCGCCAACGAGATAGCGACGCTCCTCAAGAATAACGGCGCCGACAAGGTCTTCGTCCTGACCTTCGCGCGGAAGTCGCTGCACTTCGATTGAAATTGTTGTCATTCCGCCCCTTTTCTGCTAGGGTGGGACCGGTTACGCCATTCATCGGGGGCTTTTCATGGCTGGACAGAGAGAACACTGGGGTTCGAAACTTGGCGTCATCCTCGCGGTCGCGGGGAGCGCGGTGGGTCTGGGCAATTTCCTGCGCTATCCGGCGAAGATGGCCCTGAACGGCGGCGGCGCCTTCATGATACCGTATCTTATCGCGTTCCTCCTGCTCGGTATCCCGCTCATGTGGATGGAATGGACACTCGGCCGGATGGGCGGTCAGCGTGGCTTCGGTACCGCCACCTCGATATTCGCCTCGGTGACGCGCAACAGCATGGTCGCCCGCATCCTCGGCGCCATCGGGATAATGGGTCCTTTCATCATTCTGGTCTACTACACCTTCATCGAATCGTGGACGCTCGCCTACGCATACTTCGCCTTCACCGGGAAATTGACGACGATGGGCGATCAAGAGGGGATGAAGGCGTTCCTGTCGGGCTATCAGGGGCTTGTCGCGAACGAGCACTTTTCAGGCATCTGGACCGCCTATATCTTCTTCACCATCACCTTCCTGCTCAATTTCTACTTCATCTACCGCGGCATACAGGGTGGTATCGAGAAACTCTCTCGCATCGGGATGCCGATACTGCTGATACTCGCGGTATTGCTGGTCATCCGCACCCTATCGCTCGGCACTCCCGACCCGGCCCAGCCCGAACTCTCCATCACCAACGCGCTCAACTTCATCTATACCCCCGACCTCGCGAGTCTCGGGAACGCCAAGGTCTGGCTGGAGGCGGCGGGACAGATATTCTTCACCCTCTCCATCGGCATGGGGGTCATCATCGCCTACGCCAGTTATCTCAAAAAGGATGACGATGTGGTCCTCTCGGGGCTTTCGGCTGCGTCCACCAACGAATTCTGCGAGGTCGTTCTCGGCGGTTCGGTGGTCATCCCGGCCGCCTTCGTCTTTCTCGGCGCGGCGGGTACGATGGAGGTCGCCAAGAGCGGACTCTTCAATATCGGCTTCGTGACGATGCCGCTTATATTCGGTAAGATACCGCTCGGGGCGCTGTTCGCGGGGGTGTGGTTCCTGCTGCTCTTCATCGCGGGCATCACCTCGTCGGTCTCGATGGTGCAGCCCGCCATGTCGTTCATGCAGGACGAACTCAAAGTGAGCCGTAAAAAGGCGACCGGCATACTCGGCCTCATCGCCTTCCTTGCCTGCCAGCCGGCGATATTCTTCCTCGGTCATGGTTTTGTCGACGAACTCGATTTCTGGGGTGGTACGGTGTTCCTCGTGCTGTTCGCCACGGTAGAGACGATCATCTTCGGCTGGGTGATCGGCATCGAAAAGGCGTGGGAGGAGATGCATCAGGGGGCCGACATCCGTATACCGTCCGCCTACAAATTCATCATCAAATATGTGACGCCGCTCTATCTCTTCGCGATACTCGGCGCGTGGAGTTACCAGCAGTTCATCCCGACGATACTCATGGAGGGGGTGGCGGAGGCCGACAAGCCCTACATCTGGGGCGCGCGCCTGCTGGTCTTCGGCGGACTGGCGGCGATCATCGCGCTCACTATGTACGCGGCCAGATGGATGAAGAACGACAGGTCGGCGGGAGGTGCGGCATGAACACCGAAGCGATCATCTTCATGGCGCTGTCGTGGGGCAGCATCGTTACCCTGCTCATCTTTTCGTACTACCGGATGTTCCGGAAGAAATAGGTCCCCCAACCCTTAGCAAGGAGGCATACATGACCAAGTGGTTCACCCTGTGCGCGGCGCTGTTGTTCGCGCTGCTGTTCGTCGCTTGCGACGACAATGACAAGGAAGACGCCGACATCGACACCGTCGCCGACACCGATGTGGTGACCGACGGGACCGTTACCGACGATGTCGTCACCGACGATCTGCTGACCGACACCGAAGAGACGCCGGACGATGATACCTTCGTCATCGGCGACTGTACCAAGGTGACGGTGCAGGATATCGCCATCGTGGAAGGTTTCTATGAAGGCGCCTTTTCGATGGACCTCGGCGATGCCGCTCTGCCCGATCTCTTCTCGATCCAGTTCTATGTCGACGCCACCACCGTCAAGACGGCACTGACCGTGGGGTCCTATGACCTCGGCGCGGGCGCGAACGCCAACTTCTCCTCCTGCACGGAATGCACCCTTGCCTACGAGGATATCGACGCCGAACAGAACACCATCACGAAACGCTACTTCCAGTATGACGGCGCTCTTGAGATCAGCGAGGTGAAGACCGGTACCATGGAGTCGAAGGGAAGCATCTCGGCGCGTCTCATAGAGGTGACCATCGAGAGCGGCACCTTCATATCGACCCCGGTCGTCGGTGGTAACTGCTACGAGATAGAGGGTACCTGGGACACCATCTGCGTTCCCGACTGCGGCGACAAGGTCTGCGGTTCCGACGGGTGCGGCGGTGTGTGCGGCGACGGCTGCGAAGAGGGCGAACAGTGCAACGCGGAAGGCACCGGTTGCATCGACTGCACGCCGGTAAGCGCGAAGGACATAGTCGGCGATCCCGAGATGGCCAACCTCTATGTCGGCGGTCTGGTCGACAACATCGGAACCTCCGTCGCCGATTCGTTCTATCTCGAATTCTGGGGTGCGCAGGCGGCGGGGACCTACGATCTGGCCGGCACCAACTATGTCGATTGCCCGCAGTGCGTCCTTGTCGTGCAGGATCTCGGCGACACGGCGCTCCAGAAGGTCTTCTTCCAGCATTCCGGCGATCTTATCATCGACGATCTGGTCGTTGACGAGGAGGATTGGATGACCGGCGCATCGCGCGGCCATCTTGACGGCGTGCGGCTGGTGGAGGTCGTCATCAACGGCGAGACCTATGAGTCGACCCCGGTGGCGGGCGGTGCCTGTCTGCAGGTCGTTTCGGCGGCGTGGGACACGATGCCGGAAGAGACCGACGAGGACGCGATACTTCCCGATAACTGATCGGCCCGGATCCCCGGGTCAGTTGCTCCGTATAAGCGTCGCGCTGCCGCTCGGGCAGGTCACCTGCATGACGGCGTTCAGCGTTATCGACGCCTCGCAGTCGAAGAACAGGAGCATGGTGATATCATACTGTTTCGCCGCCGTCTGTGAGAAACTGCCGGTCGCGACCGATTGACCTTCCGGTCTTACCGATCCGGCGCAACCGTCCTTGGGTATGAACTCGTAGGAATTTCCCTGCGTGAAGAGGAACGAGGTGCTGATGAGCACCTGCCACATCCCCTCGATCTCGGCGCAGGCGCCGGCGTACTGAGGAGTGCAGACATTATCGGCGCATATCCAGCCGTCCGGACACTGGAAGTCGAACAGGCACTGCTTCGGATTCGTCGGAACGCATTCGTTGTAGGTGCCGTTGAATTCGCAGATCATATTGTCGCCGCAGTCGGCGTCCATGGCGCACTGGTCCCGCGATTTGCAGGTCCCGAAAAAGCCGAGTGAAAGATCGCAGTATTCGCTCGGGTCGCAGTTCGTGTCATTCAGGCAGAGGCCACCGCCGAGTGAGAGGATGCACTGCATCCAGTTGCCTGACGGTTCGCAGGTCCGGAAGGCGGGGCAATCGGCGTCATTCTGACACTCGTTGGCGTACTCGCACTGGTTGTAGGGGGTTCCGGCGATGCATTGGTAGCCGAATGCGCAGTCGGTGTCGACCGTGCAGACCGCGACGCAGTCGTAGTAGGAGCCGGTCCAGTCACAGACCTCATTCGCGGCGCATTCTTCGCTCGTGAGGCATTTGTTCATGGAACGGCAGACCTTGTAGCCGAGGATGACCGTCTCGCAGACCTCGCCCGGCGCGCAGTCGGCATCGGTCTCGCAACTGTCGCTCAGGTCGAAGCGACATTCCTTCCAGTTGCCGACCACCTGACAGGTCTGGTAGTTCTGACAGTCGAAATCGTTGTCGCAGGTGCTCGCAAAGAGGCAGGCGCGAGGCGATGTGGTGGTATCGCAGCGGTATCCGAAGGTGCAGTCGCCGTCAACGGTGCAGGCGTCGGACACAATGTCGATGTCGGGTGTGACGGTATCGGTATCGGGATCGGGATCGGGTAACATGTCGGGGTCGGGAAGTGGCTGATCGGGCTCCGGCATCACGATGTCGGACTCCGGCAGGACATCTTGCTCGGGGAAGGTGCCATCCGGTTCCGGTAGAAGGTCGTATTCGGGCAGGACATCGGTTTCGGGAAGTATGTCGCTTTCGGGGAACGGGATGTCGAGATCGGGGAGGGATTGATCGGGCTCGGGCAAGATATCGGTCTCCGGTATGATATCGGGGTCGGGCGGGATGACCGTGTCGTCGGGAAGCGGGTCATCTTCGACGGGAGCATCGTCGATGACCGCCTCATCAAGGTCGGGATCCTCCTCCGGCATGCTGTCGCTGGCCTCGTCGTTCATCTCGTCGGGAACCTCGTCGGTGGTCTCGTCGGTGGTCTCGTCCGGTCCATGGTCGGTCGTTTCGTCGGTCGTCTCGTCGGGGATATCATCGGGTACGGTGTCGGTGGTGTCGTCCGACGCGTTGTCGGTGGTGTCATCCGACGCGTTGTCGGTGGTGTCGTCCGGCGGCATGAAGGGGTCCTGATCGGCGAGGGGAGCCTCGCTCTCGGTCGGAGGGAAGTCGTTCTGCCACTCGTCGGCAAGCAGAGGGAAGTCACCGATGTCGTCAGGGCCTACGGTGTCCTGGTCGCTGTGCGCCTCGGGGCGCTGCGCCACCTGATTATCGCAGGAAATCAGTAAAAGCGACAAAAAGGTGAATAAGAACACGACACCACGCATGGCGCTCTCCTTATTTTTGTACGGGCATCCTGATTGTACTTAAAGGTTTGGCGTTTGCAAGGAGATAAAATTTGTTGACAGCGGTCGAAAAGTCCGTATAAAAAAAGCGCTTGTGCTGAGCGGGAATAACTCAGTGGCTAGAGTGCAACCTTGCCAAGGTTGAGGTCGAGGGTTCAAATCCCTTTTCCCGCTCCATTTTTTTTCCTCTTATCCGGGGCGCCTTGGCCAAGTGGTAAGGCAGAGGTCTGCAAAATCTCCATCTCCGGTTCGAATCCGGAAGGCGCCTCCATCCTTACCAGATACTTATTGTGCCGGAGTGGCGGAATTGGCAGACGCAAGGGACTTAAAATCCCTCGGGGCGCAAGCCCTGCACCGGTTCGACCCCGGTCTCCGGCACCATCATACCGAGAACATCTAGCATAGGAGCAGGTCATGAACGATCCGAGACTCGACAAACTGGCGAAGGTGCTGGTCCACTATTCGACCCGCGTAAAGAAGGGAGAGTTCGTTTTTGTTCGCGCCGACGAGGTCGCGGCGCCTTGGGTGGTCGCGGTGACCCGCGAAGCGACCCGGGCGGGCGCCCATGTCGAGGTGATGCTCTCCTCGCAGGAGGCGACCGAGGCGCGGCTCAAGTACGCCACCGACGAGGAATTGAAGAACGGCAACTACATGCTGGAAAAGATGCTCGAGCGGGCCGATGTGTGGCTGACGGCATGGGCGGCGCGCAATGTGAAGGTCAACGCGGCGATACCGGCCGACCGACTGAAGATCGATGCGCAGGGACAGGGGGGCTGGCGCAAGATATATTCCGACCGGATGGCTTCCGGCAAACTGCGCTGGTGCGGCACCCAGTTCCCGACCTATGCCGACGCGCAGGAGGCCAACATGAGCCTCGAGGACTACGAGAACTTCGTCTACGGCGCGGGTCTGCTCGACAAGGACGATCCGGCGGCCGCATGGAAGAAGGTCAGCGAGTCGCAGGAACGCTGGGTGAAGTGGCTCGACACGAAAAAGTCGCTCCACATCGTTTCGGAAGGGACCGACATCACCGTCGGCGTCGCCGGGAAGAAATGGATAAACTGCGACGGACGGGTCAATTTCCCCGACGGCGAGGTCTTCACGAGCCCCGAGGACACCAACATCAATGGCCACATCACCTTCAGTTTCCCCGGCATCTACGCGGGGAAAGAGATCGAGGGGATACGGCTCGAGGTTAAAGATGGGCTGGTCGTCAAAGCGACGGCGCGCAAGGGGGAGGATCTCCTGCAGGCGCTTCTCAAGACCGACGAGGGGGCGTCGCGCTTCGGCGAGGTGGCGGTCGGGACCAACTACGGCATCCAGCGTTTCACGCGCAACATGCTCTTCGACGAGAAGATCGGCGGCACCGTCCACATGGCGCTCGGCAATTCGATGGCCGAGGCGGGCGGGAAGAACCACTCGGCGATACACTGGGACATGCTCTGCGATATGCGACAGGGCGGCACGATAACGGCCGACGGGAAACTCTTCTACAAGGACGGCAAGTTCATCGACGAAGTGCTGATCTAGTTCACCACAAATGCCAGATCAGTAAGGCGATCACGACGACCGGCATCACGAGGTGCAGTTTGAACCAGAGCGGCACTTTGAGTTTCGGGCCGACCCACGCGAGAAGCATCGAGATGATGATCGCGCCGAGGAGCGGCTGACCGGTGTTGAACTGCGGTACGCCCCAGACGATGAACGAATGGGCCAGTGCCGAAACGACGAGCAGCGCTGCCGCCCACGGGTGGACGCGGCGCAGGATCGAGAGCAGGCCGCTGGGCGGTTTCAGGAACTTCCGCGCCGGGAAGATGGCGACCGCCGCGAGGAGCAGGGCGATGTTCACCCAGCCGAGCATTTTACCGAATTCGTACATCGTATCCTCTCACTTCTTCAGTTTGCCGACCGCCTTTAGATTTTTCGTCACCTTGTCGCCGTGGGGTGACTTTGTGGTGATGAGCGGGGTGATGTCGGTGCCGGGTTTACCGTTACCGTGTTCACCCTTGGCCCACGCCTTGACGCCGGTGACATCATAGACGATGCCGTTGATGGCCACATAGGCGGGGCGGCCATCCTTGCCGTCGAATTTGGCGAGTTCTTCGAGGGTGAACATCTTTTCGGCGGTCGCGGGCGCCTGTTTCGCCGGCTCGACCGGTTGTTTCTCCTGCGCAAGGACGGTGAGTGCCATAAAGGCGACAAGGACGAGAATAAGTCTTTTCATGCGATCCTCCCTCTAAAAAAACACACTGGTGCTGACATGTATCCCGAGATCAACGCCGTTGAATTCGGTCTTGCGTACAAAGTCGAGATCGTCTTGAACAAGTTGCTCTCTCCATATGTGCAAATAGCCCAAAGATAGTTTCGCTCCCACGGCGAAGTTGTCGAGCACCAGATATTCGACGCCGAGGTAACCTTCGAGCGCGAGGGTGTGCCCCCAGTCATCGTCATAATTGGCTCCGGTCTCAACCGGCCCCATCCGGATCTGTTGACCGTTGTCGTACCGATAGCTCAGATATGCTCCCAGATTGGCCAGTAGTTTGCGCGCTTCGAAGGCCAGCCGCGGCCCGACCCCGAGGATCAGAAATGCATTCTGCGGATCTATCCGGTCACCGGCGGCGCTCGCCCATTTGACGCCGAAACCGAAGCGTCCCATCAAATAGAACATGTCGGCCAGCCGGAAGCCGAAGGCGGTGTCGAGAGAGGTCAGTTCCAGACCGAGCGAGAGGAGATCGTCACCCCGACCTTCGGGGTTATCCTGTTGCTTTATGTAAGTGTAGTCGAGGAAGGGTACCGAGAGGGAAAGGAGAAAGGAGCGGTCTTTTTCCGTCTCCTTTTTTTTCTCTTCTCCCGCGGCGAAGAGAGTGGCCGAAATGACCAGGAGAGCGGTGAAGAGTAGTATCCGTTTCATAGAGACCCCATTAGTGAGCTGCATAACACCCGTTCATGATACCCGATGAGTTCTCAGATTCAATTTTTCCAAAAATTTGGATTGCTTCCAGTTTCTTTGTATACTCGGCGGCATGATGGCGCGGTGGCTCTCTATCTTTCTTCTTATATGCGGCGCGTCGCCGCTTTTCGCCGCGGGGCCGACCGGTAACACCTTTCTTCTGCCGCGCCTATTCCATGAACCGGTGCGGGGAGACACCGACCCGCTCATCAACATCCTGCCGGAGGACACCGTCGTTTGGGAGATGGTTGACGGCGACTCGTCCTACCGGCGCGAGCCGATGGCCGCGACGCCCTCTGCCCTGCGCGAGACACTCTCCGCCCTCGACCGGTATGACCGGGTCGTTCTTTTCACCAAGGGGGTCGATCGCGGGACCTATGTCCAGCCCCTGCAGGGATTCCGGAGCATGACGCTCTATGCGAACAGCGACACCTTCCTTCCCGGCCGTTCGGGGCTTTCTCTGCACGAGGGGCTGAACGGCATCCTCACCGAGGACGGGAACATGACCATCCGTGAGCGGTTCAGCGCCTACTGGAGTTTCCGTCATATCTGGCGCGATGATGGACAGGAACATCAGATACACCGCGCCTATGCCAAGGTGAAATTGGGCAAGTTCTCCATTGAAGGGGGGCGTGACAGCGTCAATTTCGGGCCGGGTGAGTGGGGGCTGCTCCTGTCGGCGAACGCGGAACCGTACTGGATGGTCAAGTTCCAGAACGAGGAAACGATCGAGTTCTTCGGGAAATGGTCGTTCATGGTGCTCAACGGTTGGCTCCTCGACCAGCGGCGCGACCATTCGGACCCGCTTCTGTTCGCGGCGCGGATGGTCTATCAGCCGGTCGGATGGTTGGAACTCGGCGTCACCCGCACTGAACTGTACGGCGGCGCGGGGCGCCCCTCCTACAAGATACACGAGATGCCCGAGGTGATATTCGGCGGCAAGGACAATGTGACGCGCGGCCGGTTCGACAACGACGGCTACGCGGCGCTCGACTTCACGATATCGCTCCCCATGGACCGCTGGACCGATGGCGCGGTGCGGTCGCTCCGATTCTATTTTCAAGAGGCGGGGACCGACATCGCGGCGCCGTGGCAGCCGGAGGACCGGATATTCACCATCCCGTGGGTATTCTTTCATTTCTTCGAGCGGGCCTATCTCATGGGGCTCACGATGTCGCTTGACGATCACTTCTTCCGCATCGAGTACGCCAAAACAGCGCTCAGTTTCTATCGCCATCACCTGTATCAGGAGGAGGGCTATTCCTATCGCGGCTTCTCGCTCGGGTATCCCTTCGGCCGCAATTTCCAGAGCATATTCTTCAAACATCGCTGGTCGGCCGCGCCGTGGCTGACGCTCGAATACCGGATCGGGCTCTACCAGTTCCCGGCCCACAGTGAAGCGGATCATAAAAAAGAGTTCGCGCTGGCGCCGATGTTCACCGTGAAGGGCGGGGCGACGCGGTACTACGGCGAAACGACGCTCTCCTTCCCGGTGCGGAACCTGTTCTGGGAACTCTATGCGCGGGTCGAAGGGGGCACTGCCTACGATGGCGACCCGAGTCCCGTCGGCATCAGTATCGTGCGGACGCCGCAAGTGACCGGCGTCGGTGGTGTGTCATTCGGAGGGAGATTCTAGGTCCGGGAACAATATACAGGAGTTCACTATGTCGCAGAGGTATGATGTCGCTATCGTCGGAGGCGGGCCGGCCGGGCTCACCGCCGCTATCTATCTGGGCCGCGCGATGCTTTCGACCGTCATCTTCGAGAAAGGGGCCATCGGCGGGCTCATGGCGCTCACTGACAAGTTGGAGAACTATCCCGGTCATGAGACGGTGAGCGGGGGCGACCTGTCGGAACTGATGTTCAAGCAGGCGCTCCGTTTCGGGGCGCAGATGATGATGGGAACGGTGACGAAGGTCGAGAGGACGGCGGAGGGCTTTCGCCTCACTTCCGATGGTGGCGAGGTGTCGGCGCGGAGCGTCATCTGGGCCGCCGGTTCGTCGCCGCGCAGGATCGATGTCCCGGGCGAGATGGAGTTCGTCGGGCGCGGCGTTTCCTACTGCGCGGTGTGCGACGGTGCCTTCTACCGCAACCTGCGGGTGGCGGTGGTCGGCGGCGGCGATTCGTCGCTCAAGGAGGCGATCTACCTCACGCGTTTCGCCTCGGAGGTGGTCATCATCCATCGGCGCAACGAGTTCCGCGCCGAAAAGATAATACAGGACGAAGTTCGGAAGCACCCCAAGATCAAACTGATGCTCGAGAGTGTCGTCGAAAAGATAACGGGCAAGGATTTCGTCGAGTCGGTCACCGTGAAGAATGTCAAAAGCGGCGAGATGAGCGATCATCCATTCGACGGCGTGTTCGTCTTCGTCGGCTACACGCCGCAGACAGAGCCGGTCAAGCACCTCGTGACGCTGTCACCGACCGGACGAATTGCATTGAATCCCGACGGCACGACCGGCACCCCAGGACTTTTCGCGGCGGGCGATGTGGTCGAAAAGATAGTCTATCAGGTGGCGACGGCCGTCGGCGACGGCGCGGCGGCGGCGACCGCCGCGGAACGGTACCTGTCGGGTCACAAATAACATTCCTTCGATTTTTTTTGCCATAGACTTTTATTTTTGTTATCATGCCTCTGTTGCTTGGGAGACGGACGATGATTTTCCCCTGTTTTGACGATATGTTACGGTATATTAATTGCTGTCTGTCTGTCTGTCTGTCTGTCTGTCTCGTAACCTCTCAAAACTATCGATCGATTCATAGCGTTTTTCATCAACCGATGGAAGGAGGAGAAGTATGAAAGGACTCTTGAGCGGCATTCTTGCGATGATGGCGGTTCTTTTCGTCGTTGCCTGTGGCGAGGACGAGACGAAAGAAACGGAAATGACGAATAAGCAGTGGTCACAAGAAAAGTCCGGCATAACTCAATACGATGCTATTGTCTATTGTGAAGATCTTGTTGAAGAGGGGCATGATGATTGGCGCTTACCCACTATTTCAGAGTTGCGGTCGTTGATAAAAGACTGTTCGAAGACGGCCCTCGGTGGCTCATGCAGGGCCAGTGATGGTTGTTTGTCGTCTTCTTGCTGGAGTTTCGATTGTGACGGTTGCCCCGAGGAAGAGGAAGATGTTACCCATTCCAGATTGGACGATTCCAGTGAATTCTGGTCTTCTTCGTTGGTGTCAGAACTCCCCGACATGGCATGGGAGATTTTCTTTCAGAATGGAGGCGTTTACCACGCGAATCGTGACGATGAAATCAATGCCCGTTGTGTCCGGGATGCCGGAACATAAATGTTGGAGAGTATATTGATGTGCGCACCGATTAGAACTTCAACGAAAGAATGAGGGATAGAACAGGTTGCGATCACTAATCCATTTCGCCAGAGGAGGAACATCATGAGAGAATTCTTTGTTTCAGCGTTTGTTCTGTGCGCCTTGCTTTGTTCGAACGCTCTGCTTGCCGAAGAAGAAAAGGATCCCAAAGGCTTTTTTGCCGGGGCAAAGATCGGTCCCGGAGCCGCTTTTGTTCTAGGAGAGGGGGCTAGAGGTACAGAGGCCGCCGTCGGTATGGGGCTGAGCCTTTCGGCGATGTACCGCTTTATGGACTATCTGGCTTTCCAGGCCGAACTCGGTTATGAAATGAAGGGGTATGGCGTCAAGGATATGGATGCTCGTGGCATTCTGCATTACTTCTCTGTGCCGCTACTGCTGAAGGGGGTCTTCGATGTTTCTCCGATATTGATACAGCCCTACGGCGGGCTTGACCTTTCCATTCTCATGAAAGCGACTGCGAGTGGCTCCGGGGTTGAGGTCGACATCACCGACTCCCTCGACATTTTCGATCTAGGGATTATCTTTGGTGCTGAGGTCTTTTACGAGGTGGTCGACAATCTTTTTGTCACCGGGGATCTTCGTTTTGGTTTTGGCTTTTTGGGAGTGGCGAAGGATGTTCCTTATGCGGATAACTTCACCAACGGTAATTTTAATGCGTTGTTCGGCATCGCGTACAAGTTTTGATAACTTTTCTTAGGATCGGGAGTGCTGACATGAAGCCACAGAGATATGCCCTCGTTCTGCTTCTTTTCCTCTCGTTCGCATTTGTTTCCTGCGACAAGGACGACTACTCAGGGGAGAGTTTTGTAACAGATTATTGCGCTACGATCTGTCCGTGGGCGCAAACCTGTCGAACCGATGAGTTTGACTCGGAGTATCCTTCCGGCATGGAGGAATGCAAACAGGATTGTTGGGAAACCAATACCAGCGAAGAAGGGTATCCGTGCTTCGGTGAGGGGAGTTTTAATGCCGGAAAAGCAAAAGGGTTTGTTAATTGTGTGAGATCGTTGGGTTGCGATCTTGACGAGGAATCCGACATGGAACTTTGTTATATGAACAACCCTTATTGTTTGTGAGCGTCCCTTTGTCCCCTTTGCTCCGCTACAATACCCTGTTCCCTGTAAGATCTTAACCGATGGAAGGAGGAGAAGTATGAAAGGCATCTTGAGAGGCCTTCTTGTGATGATGGCGGTTCTTTTCGTCGTTGCCTGCGGCGAGGACGGGACGAAAGAACCGGCGATGGGGTCGAAAGGGGGCGACTGTTACGGGAACGGCACCTGCGACGGCGACCTCGTGTGTCTGTCGAATGTGTGCGTTGATCCGACCGAGACGCCCGACAAGGACACAGCCGTGACCGACACCGAACAGCCCGATGTTGACTACGGGACCGGCACCCCGCCGGAGATGGTGGAAGTCCCCGCCGGAGAATTCCAGATGGGATGCAACGAGGCGGTGGATAATCAATGCGGCGAAGATGATGAAGATGATGAATCTCCCTATCACGCGGTAACGCTCTCGGCCTACCAGATCGGCAAGTACGAGGTGACCGTCAGTGAGTACCAGCAGTGCGTGACTAATGGTGCGTGCAACAACAGTAACGAGAACGAACCGCACCACTATACAAACACCGACGAATCCGATTGCAACCTCGGTGCGGAAGAAAAAGGGAATCACCCGATGCAATGCGTGACATGGTACGGCGCGAAGGCCTACTGCGAATGGATAGGCGGCAGATTGCCGACCGAGGCGGAATGGGAAAAGGCGGCGCGGGGCACCGACGGTAGAAAGTACCCGTGGGGCAACGAAGACGTGACCTGCGATTACGCGGTCATAACTGAGGATGGATGCAGTAGAGACGGAACCATGCCGATAGGAAGCAAGGAGGCAGGCAAAAGCCCCTACGGTGCCTATGACATGGCGGGCAATGTATGGGAGATGGTGAACGACTGGTATGCGTGGAATTACTATGCCTCATCGCCTACAGACAACCCCGCAGGGCCAGAAACGGGTGTTGTCCGCGTGTTGCGCGGCGGATCGTGGTATGCCTATAGCGACGGCTTCGATATGCGATCGTCCTACCGCAGTTATGCTAGCCCGGACAGTTACGGTCCCCACTACGGCTTCCGGTGCGCGAAGTGATCTCCCGTTTGTAAAATCCTCCCTGCCCTTACCTTGCATGAATGCTGCGGCTTCCGGCCTGTCGACACTGTACCACAGTCTCGTCCGGGACGGCCTGCAGTGACAGGGCGGGATGGCGGTCGTCCCCCTCTCTCTGTCAAGGGGGAATGAGGGGGTTTGTGCGATCCTACCTTTTCTTGTCTTTTCATCTCCGCTTGTTATAATTCCGCTGTCTTCTATGAGGCGAACGATGATTTTTTCCTGTTCTGACGGGTTATTACGGTACACCGATTGCTGTCTGTCTGTAAAAATATTTCTTCAAAACAAACGATCGATTCATAGCGTTTTTCATCAACCGACGGAAGGAGGAGAAGCATGAAAGGCATATTGAGCGGCCTTCTTGTGATGATGGCGGTTCTTTTCATCGTTTCCTGTGGCGATGACGGGACCGAAACGCCCGACACCGACACGGTGATCAACGATACGGTGACCAACGATTCAACGATCCCCGACACGGAACAGCCCGATGCCGACACGGGGGGAAACACTGGTACGCCGGGGGAGATGGTGGAAGTCCCCGCCGGTGAATTCTGGATGGGGTGTAACGAGGCGGTGGATGATCAATGCGAGGGTGATGAATCCCCGTACCATGCAGTGACGCTCTCGGCCTACAAGATCGGCAAATACGAAGTGACCGTCGGTGAATACCAGCAGTGCGTGACCAACGGCACCTGCAATAATAGCAACGAGAATGAACCGCACTATTACACAAACACCGACATCCCCTATTGCAACCTCGGGGCACCCGATAGGGACAATCATCCCATGAATTGCCTGTCTTGGTACGGGGCGAAGGCCTACTGCGAGTGGATAGGCGGTCGCCTACCGACCGAGGCGGAATGGGAAAAAGCGGCCAGAGGGACCGACGGCAGGAAATATCCGTGGGGTGATACCCCGGCCGTATCGTGCGATTATGCCGTCATGGACGATGACGATGCTGGCGGCGAGGGTTGTGGCACCGACGGCACGATGCCGGTAGGAAGCAAGCCGAACGGCGTATCGCCCTACGGCGCCCACGACATGATAGGGAATGTTTGGGAGTGGGTGAACGACCGGTATGATGAGGATTACTACACTTCGTCGCCTACAAACAACCCCACGGGGCCAGAAACCGGTGATGGTCGCGTGATGCGCGGTGGGTCGTGGCGCCACGACCTTGTCATCTACTTGATCTACTTGCGCGCGTCCTCTCGCGTCGACGTTGGCGAGGGTAGCATCGCCGACTACTTCGGCTTCCGGTGCGCGAAGTGATCTCCCGTTTTTAATAAAACCCACCCAACCCTTACCTCGCATGAATGCTGCGGCTTCCGGCCTGTCGACACTGTACCACAGTCTCGTCCGGGACGGCCTACAGTGACAGGGCGGGATGGCGGCGGATAAGATTATTCCGCCTTCATGCTCCGGAAGGTCTGCGTCATGATGAGCAGTATCATGATGAGGACCGCGACCGCGTTGATCTGCGGGATATGTAGCCGGTATATCGAAAGGAACAGGGGCAACAGGAAGGGGAGCGACGATACGGCCATGCTGCGGTAGAGGCGTCCCCTGACGCCGCCGAGCACGAGCACGAGCCGCATGATGTTGAGGAGCGAGGGGTCGGCGAGGAATATGTCGCCGGCGTCCACATTCTTTTTGCCCCACGCCATGACGATGGCGGGGCTCTTCTCGGGCGGGTCCTGCGTGACGAGCAGATCGCGGTTGTCGAGCGTGATGTCCTCTTGTCGCGAGACGACGAGCGCGCCGGGGAACCGCTTTTTCAGTTCTTCGCCGCCCACGATGACCACCGGCACCGCATATTTCTCCCGCAGGACATCTATCATCGTCCGGTTGGCGGTGGGATCGAAGCGATCGACCACATAGTAGCCGATGACGCGGCGTCCTTCCGCCAGCGCCACATAAGACCTTTTCGGGTCTTCGGGGGCCGGCGGCAGGCCGTCGGTGAGAAAACCTTCGCGGACAAGCAGGGCGATCGGCGCGAGCGTGAGTTCGGTGCCGTCGGGGAGCGTCCGGCTGAATTTCGCGTCCCGTTTCATGGCGTCCACGCCGTCTTCGGCGGATACGAACTCGCGATTGAGCAGTTCCACCTTTTTCAGGAACTGTTCGCGCGACATCGTCGGGCCGGTCACGATGCCCGAAAGACTCGTCTGCGAGAGCGAAAGGAAGTCGGCCGGATCGAACACCACCCGGTCGATGCGGGCGCCGTGGATGAACAGTCGGAAATTGTTGAGCGCCATATTGAGGCTCGCGGTCTCTATGACGAAACGGAGGAACACCGCGAGCGTGGAGAGGGTGATGGCGGGGGTGTAGATGGAGAGGAGGAGTTGGAGCGCACGGGGCAGGTCGCGGTTGTTGAGATAGTTGACGGCCGGCAGGGACAGTATGAGCAGGAAGAAGAGCGTCCACACCGGGGAGAGCAGTTTCGTGAAAAGCGGTGACGAACTCTTTTCTGACCTCAAGGCGAACGATAGAAGAGCGGTGACCGGCAGTATCCCGGTGACCTCCCAGACGGCCGGTCGCCCCGTCAGCGACAGGTAGACCGAAAGGAAAAAGGGGAGCGCGAGATAGATCGCGGTGAGGAGCGACGCCCGCTTTATCCGGGCGCTGAGTACGCGGAATATGGCGTAGAGGAACGGGACGGAAAAAAGATAGAGTCCGATGTCGTAACGGTCCTTGAGCACGAAAACGACGACGACGAGATAGCCGAAATAGGCGGCGGCGCCGTAGACGAGCAGGCCGATGTCGAACACGGTCTTTTTCATCGGTCGCTTCCGGGACGCATCATGAGAATTCCTCGACCGATCCCTTGCCGGCGCGGATGATCTCGTAGCGATCGTTCTCCAGCCGGATGATGCTGGTCAGCTCGGCCGGCTGATACCCGGCGTCGGCGATGATGTCCACCAGATGGAGCCACGACGGGGCGTCGCTGTCCGGGTCGGTGAAAAATCCCTCATCTTCTTCGTTCGCGCCCTTGGCGGTCGAGACGATGAGCGGCTCTCCGCACGCGGCGATGAGTTCCCGTATGAAGGGAAGGTCGGGGATGCGTATGCCGATCTCCTTGCGTTTCTCAAGCATGATCTTGGGGACCTCGCGGCTCGCCTTGAGGATGAAGGTGTAGGGGCCGGGGAGGAAGCGTTTGACCATGGCGAACTGTCGGTCGGTCACCTCGGCGTAGCGGGCGAGTTCCGAAAAGTCGCGGAACATCACCGAGTAGAATTTCTTCTTGCGCTCCTTGATGCGGTCGAGTTTCTCTATGGCGGCCTTTTTCCCGATCCGCACGGCGAGCAGATAGGATGTGTCGCCGGGGATGAGCGCGACGCCGTCCGCGTCGAGCGCGGCGGCGACGGTCTCCACGGCGCGTTTGTGCGGGGTGTGGGGATGGACGGGGATGCGTTGCATGGCGTTATCCGAGAAAAGCGTTGAGGGCGAAATCGAACATCTGTGCGGATCGCGAAGAGGATGCGTCAAGATTGCCCTTTGACTCGCCGTTCAGGGCGAACACCACGCCGATGTCCGGTATCACCGAGAAGGCGTAGAGCAATGAGGCGAGGTGGAGGCGTTCGCCGAAGGTAGCGATATCCTGTTCTGAGGTCCCCTCCAGCTCGGCGAGCGCGGCGGTTATGTCGGGTTGCTGTTTCTTTTTCAGTGTGCGGACAAAGGCGGCGCGGGCCTTGTCGGGCATGGCCAGTATCTCGCCGAGTCGCGCGGTGAGCGCGGTCACTCCCTTTTCCTGATGGCCGTCGAAGACGCCGCTCCCTATCAGGAAAAGATTCGTTGCGATAAGGAACGCCAACCGCTTGCGGTCGACGACGGTCGCACCTTTACCGAATACGAGCACCGGCAGGTTGGCGAGCCCGATGGTGAGCGGTCCGATGAGCGACGGGTCGAAGAATGCTGATGCGGGGTCGATCCTCAGCGCGAGAGAGAGCTTTTCGAGCAGGGCGAGGATGTCGCGGTGCGACGAGGAGGTGAGCGGCTCGAATCGCCGTTCTTCCTTCCGCTCGGCGACCCGCGCCTGTGCGAGCAGTTGCGCGATCGAACGAAGTTTGCCGTCGATCGGCCGGAAATTCGCCTGGGCGAGGATGAGTTCTTCGCGCAAGGCCGACAGTCGCTGCCATTCCTGTTCGGCGGGGCGATACCCCGGCACGCTGAGCGCGGCGAGCAGATTCTGGAGGAACAGGCGGGCGCGGTGATTGTCGGCGCCGGCCGTCTCCATGAGACGCAACGCGGGATAGGGGTTGCCGCGGGATATCTCGGGGAGCAGGATGCGGCGCAGGAGGTCCTTTTCCTCGGCGTTCCGTTTTTCGACGCGCAGGATAAGCGACTGTACGATGTCCGACGCCCCGGCGTTGCCGCCGCGTATCTCGGCGGAAAGCGTTTCGGCCTCGTCGGTCCGTTGCTCGTCTATCAGGAGATGGAGCAGGGTCTCGACCGCCGTGAGGTCTTTTTTGCGGGCATAGTGCCGCAGGATGAACAGGGCGCCGGCGGGATTGTTGCGGTAACTCTCGGCAAGCTGTTGGACCTGTTCATAGCGGGGGATGTGCGTGAGATCTTCGCTGGTCGGCGGTTCGCCGCAGGAGAAGAGGATCGAGACCTTGCGGAGCGCCTCGGTCTCCGAGGTCGGGTTCAGGGGGCGGAGCATCTGGGCCGCGAACGATCGTTGGCCCTTTTGCAGGAGGTTTTCGGCGAGATCCATGCCGGCGGCGATCCGCTCCTGTTCATTCGGGAAGGGGATGGCCGGGAAGAGGCTGACCGCCTCGGCGATGTTGTTGGTGCGGAGGTGCGATTGTATGAGTCGCAGAGCGGCGGTGCGTCCGAGCGCGGGCCGCGAAGGGTCGGAGAAATAACGGTTGAGCGCCTCGTTCGCCTCCTGCGGCCGGTGCAGTATCTCGTACAGGTCTATGAGCCGGTCGAGCAGGTGGACGGCATCGGGGTACCGGTCGAATATCTCGTGGGCCAAAGAGACCGCCCGCTCCGCGTCACGCTTGACGGCGTAGAGATCGAACAGATAACCGCCGTCGGTGAGCGCATGATCCTTCTGCCACTTCTCCTCGTACAGTTGAGCAAGGGTGTCGCGCATATTCAGCGAAAGGAGCAGATCGCGGTAGGATATGAGGAACCCGTCGCGATCGGTGCCCTCCGAGAGCCGGTAGCGCAGGCGGTAGAGATCGAGCAGTTCCGCCGGTTCGATGAGCCCCGATAGGAGCGTTATCGTTTCGTCTATGACGCGACACTGGTGGGCCGGGTCCTTGAGTTTCTTGATGAAGAGCGTGCGCAGGAACAGTATCGTCTTATACTGCTTTTCGATCAGATATATCTTCTCGATGAGATTGAGGGCGATCTCGAAGGAAGCGGTGTCCTTCTCGGTCACCAGCACCGCCTCCAGTTTGGTCTTGAGTTCCGGATGGTCGCGCCCCATGAAGAAGATGCCCCAGAAGGTCCGCTTGAGTTCCGGATTGAGTTTGAGATAGTAGGCGAGGATGGTGTAGATGCCCTGCCGATAGCCTTTTTCGAGATATCGCTGGGCGAGCAGGGTGAGGAGCGCCGGTCGGTCGGCGTATTTCGTGAGCAGGTCTATCGTGGGGCGGCCTTCAAGTATCTGCCGAAGGAAACGCTCGGGCGGCGCCATCTGTTCGTCGGTGAACTCGACGGTCGCATGCGTTGCCTGTTCCCAGAGGTAGCGGTAGAGGTCGGGGGTCGACGATTCCCAGCGTGGCGGGGTCTTGCCTCTTTTGCCGTGGTCGTTCACGATGGCGAGCAGCGTGGCGAGTTCGCCATTGTCGAACTCGTCGAGCGTGAATTCACGGAACTCGACCTCTTCGGAGAGGAGCCGGAGATTCTCCCGCGCCACCGTGCTGTCAGGGTATAGGTGCTCCACGAGCCGGAATGTATCGATCGCCTGCCGGAGATCGCCCTGTTCCCGGTAGATGATGGCGAGCCGCGTCAGGTAGAATTCCTTGGTGTCGGAGTCGGTGGTGGCCGACTGCAGGAGCCGATGGTATATGGATGTTATCTCGCTGGGGTCGTTCCGGCGCAGATAGATCTTCTCCAGATACAGCAGGCTGGGGATATGATGTTCCACGATGGCAAGTATCTGGAAGAAGGAGCGCTCCGCTTTCTCATCGTCGTGCAGTTCGTTGCAGTAGATGGTCGCATTCTTGTAGAGGAGATTCACGATATCGGTCGTGTTCTCGGACAGCGACACCTCGCGTTCGTTTATCTCGACGAGTTTCTCCCAGTTGCGGGTCGTGTAGTATATCTTGCCGAGTTTTTTGACGGTGTCGATGCGGTCGGGTCGGAGCACCAGTATCGCGTCGAGATGGCTCTCGGCGGCGGTGTATGCCCGCTTGAAGGTGATGAGGGCGTCGGCGATCCGTTCATGGAGCGCTATCCGTTCCGCATCGCTGCCGACATAGTCGAGTTCCCGTTCGAGGTTCGCGATGTAGGCGTCATAGTCCTGCAGGCGCAGGTAAAGTTCGGACAGGAGCCGGATGATCTCGAAGGATCTGTTGAGCGCGAGACTGTGTTCGAGATGGGGGCGGGCGTCGAGCGGCCGGTTGAGTTCACGGAACAGTATCTCTCCGCCGCGGAACAGGTAATAGGCGGCGAGCCGCGGCTCCTTCTCGCGCTCGGCGAGGTACCGGTACAGGTTGACGAGGTCGTCCCACTGGCGATTTTCCTCGTAGATGGAGAGCACGAGCGAGAGACTGATGGAACAGGAGGCCGGGTCCTCCTCGACGATGTTCTTGTGTATCTCGGTGGCGAACTCGGGCATTTTGAGTTTGTGCTCGTAGATGTCGGCGAGCAGTTCGAGATACCTGATGCGCGTCTTGCCGGTGGTCTTGCGTGAGACCAGTTTGTAGAACTTGCCGAGCAGATGCCATTTGCCGTGTTTATAGAGGAGCGGAGCGATCGCGTTGAGGACGAACAGCGAGTCGGTCGCCTCGGCCAGTTGCGTCACCGTCTCCTCGCTCTCGTCGAGAAGGTTGTTGCGCCAGTAGTACAGGAATTCGAGCAATTTCATCGAGGCGAACGAGACGGCGAGCGGGCTCCGGAGCACCGTTTCGACGAACTGTCGCACCGAGCCGGGCGCTATCGTGTCGTAGCGCAGGACCATGGAGCGGAGGTATTCGAACAGGAAACGGGGATGATTGGCCCGGATGAAGAGCGCGAGCAGGTCGGAAAAGGCCTTTTCGATGTTGTCGGCCTGTTCCGACTTGAGCGCTTCGAGGAACAGTGCCGCCTCCTGCTCGAGGGGGCCGCCGGGGGCGATGCTCTGCGGTTCATCGGAGAAACGGGCGACGATGAGCGTGGCGAGCGGGGTACGGAGTATCTGGGGCACCTGCAGGATGCTTGCCATGATGCCTTTGCGTTCCTCGGTGTCGGCCGACAGGAAGGCGAGACAGAGCATCTCCTGATAGAACACCTCGCCGAGCGCCTCACGGTTCTTTTCGAGCGTCCGGAGCACGAGCGTCTTCTCGTCGCCGGCGAGTATCATGAGAAAGAAGATCTCGACCTCGTCCTGCCCCTTGATGAGGGAAGATGCTTTGGCGAGTTGCCCGATGGAGATGAGGTAGGCGGGGAAATCGCGGTACCGCTCGTCGAGCAGGTCCTCGAACGAGAGGAAATCGTTCTTCTCCTGCTCCATCTCCTTCTCACCGAACAGGAGATGGTCGAGCCGTATCTCCATGTTCTCGAGCGAGTTGTCGCCTTCGATGATGATCTTGCCCATGATGCCTTACTCCCTTACTCCCACTCTATCGTGGCGGGCGGTTTCGAACTGATGTCGTAGACCACCCGGTTCACCCGCTTCACTTCGTTGATGATGCGCGACGAGACCTTTTTGAGGAAGTCGTGAGGGAAATCGTACCAATCGGCCGTCATGAAATCATCGGTCTTGACGGCGCGGAGAGCCAGCACATGTTCGTAGGTGCGGCAGTCGCCCATGACGCCGACGGTCTTCACCGGCAGAAGCACGGCGAAGGCCTGTGCGATGTCGCCGTAGAGCCCGGCGGCGCGTATCTCCTGAATATAGATGTGGTCGGCCTGGCGCAGGATGTCGCATCGCTCCTTGGTCACCTCGCCGAGGACCCGCACCGCGAGCCCCGGGCCGGGGAAGGGGTGACGGAAGACATTTTCGGGCGGAAGACCGAGTTTCAGCCCCAGTTCGCGGACCTCGTCCTTGAACAGGTCGCGGAGCGGCTCTATCAGTTTCAATTTCATCCGGTCGGGGAGTCCGCCGACATTGTGGTGCGTCTTTATCGTGGTCGAGGGGCCGTTCATCTTTGAGGAGGACTCGATGACATCGGGGTATATCGTCCCCTGCGCAAGGAAGTCGGCCCCCGCTATCTTCGCCGCCTCGGCGTCGAAGACCTCTATGAAGGTGTTGCCGATGATCTTGCGTTTCTTCTCCGGCTCTTCGACCCCCTTGAGCCGCGAGAGGAAGGTGTCGGCCGCATCGACCACGGCGAGGTTGACGACATCCTTGAAGTTCTTCTCGACCTCGTCCCGTTCATGGCGGCGGAGGAGGCCGTTATCGACGAATATCGCGGTCAGTTGGTGACCGATGGCTTTACCCAGCAGGGCCGCCGCGACCGACGAGTCGACGCCGCCCGACAGCCCGAGGATGACCTTTTTGTTCCCGACCGCCGCGCGGATCTTCTCGACGCTCGTCTCGATGAAGTTCTCCATCCGCCAGTCGGCCGTGACCTTGCAGATATCGAACAGGAAGTTTGAGAGTATCCGGGTCCCTTCGAGCGTGTGTTTCACCTCCGGGTGGAACTGCACGAGGTATATCCGGCGCTCGTCGTTACCGGCGGCCCCGAACGGGATCGAATCGGTCCTTGCGATGGGGTGGAAGCCGGCAGGCAGGGTCGCCACATGGTCGCCGTGGCTCATCCAGACCTGCGTCTTTGCCGACACGCCGCGCAGGAGCGGCGAATCGGGGGCGGTCACCTCGATCGTTGCCCGGCCGTATTCTCGGGCATGGCCGCTGCCCAGTTTCCCTCCAAGTTTGTGCGCGGTCAACTGCATGCCGTAGCAGATACCGAGTATCGGTATGCCGAGGTCGAACAGTTCTTGGGGAACATCGGGAGCGCCCGGATCGGTGACCGAACTGGGGCCGCCCGAGAAGATGATGCCCTGCGGCGCGAACTTGCGGATGAAGTCGATGCCGACCGAGTAGGGGTGGAGTTCGCAGTAGACATGCATCTCGCGGATGCGGCGGGCTATGAGTTGGTTGTACTGCGAACCGAAATCGAGAACGAGTATCCGATGCATGTCGCCTCCTTGCGGCCTAAGGGGACTCTCGCGGTCAGGGCACTATGCTAGCACGCCCCGCCCCTTTTTTCAACATTATATCAGTGCGTGGCGCGGAGCAGTTTCCGGGCCGCCGTCAGGTTCTCCTTGGACGATGAATCGCCCATCATCCGGGCGAGTTCACGGACCCGCTCGTCGCCCGCGACGGGGCGTATCGATGATTCCATCGCCGCGCCGAAGGTCGATTTCTCGACGACCAGATGGGCGCCGGCCCGCGCCGCGGTCTGTGGGAAATGGGTGACCACGAGTATCTGGTTGCTCAGGGAATTCTTTTTGAGTTCTTCGGCAGCCCTCGCGGCGACCTCGCCGCCGATGTTCGCGTCTATCTCGTCGAAGAGGATGAACCGTCCCGAGTCGTTGTCGACCAGTTTGAGGGCGAGCAGAAGGCGTGAAAGTTCGCCGCCCGAAAGGTTCTTGATGCCGTACAGGTCGCCCGAACCGATGGTGTTGATGAGGAACCGGAGCGTGTCGAGCCCGGCGGGGCAGAGATCGTCGCTGGGCGCGAGATCCAGTTTGAAGACGACACGATCCATGCCGAAACGGAGCAGGTGGTCGGTCAATCTCTTTTCGAGCGGCGCTATCGCCTTTTGACGCTCTTTGCGCATCTTCAGCGCCGTCTTTTCCGCCTCGTCGCGGACCTTGCGCCGCCGCCGGTCCAGTTCGTCGATGCGCTCCGGGGCGCGGGAGAGTTCCGTCAGTTCTTTTTTCATCTCGTCGTGCCGCTCGATGAGGGCGATCGCATCCTTCACGCCGTGCTTCATGAGCAGACGGTTCAGACGATCATACCGTTCCCGGAGGTCGTCATCGTTGCTCTCGTCAGGGTCCATGCGTCCCGAAAAGGCCGCAAGGGTGCGCTGCAGGTCGCGGCACTCGATGAGCGCCGACGAGGCACGCGCCGGCAGGTCGCCGAGGTCGGCGATCCGCGAAAGATCGGCGAGCGCCCGTTCGGTCGGGTTGAGCGCCGACACCGCGGCATGAAGACCCTCGTCGCTCTTGGCGATGAGTTCCTCTATCTTCTTGCGGTTATCGAGCAGCGACAGCCGCTGTTTCAGCCGTTCCTCTTCTCCTGCCTGCGGACGGAACTCTTCTATCTCCCGTATCTGGAACTCGAGGTAATCGCGGCGGGCCGGATCGTCCTGCCTGCGCAGGCCTTCCATTTCGTCGGTTATCGAGCGCAGTTCCCTCCACCGGACGGCATAGGCCTCTTCCAGTTCTTCCGTCAGTGCGACCGCGTCGAGGACCGATAACTGGTACTCCGGCTTGAACAGTTCGCGGTTCTCGAACTGTGAAGATATCTCCATCCGGTCGGCAAAGAGTCGTTGGAGGTCCTGCGCCGCCACGGGGCTGCCGTTCAGATAGAGAAGGCTTTTCTCGCCGATGACGCGGCGCATGGTAATGGCCCGATCCTCTTCCGGTTCGATGCCGAGCGTGTCGAGGTCTTCACGCAAGCAACGATCGCACGGCTCCACCTCGATGATCGCCGCGACCTCCCCGGTCTTGCCCCACGGGCCGGTGAGCCCCTTGTGGGCCTTGCCGCCGAGCAGGAGTTTCACGGCCTCGACGAAAAGACTTTTGCCGCTCCCGGTCTCGCCGGTGACGGCGGTCAGTCCGTCGTCGAGGGAAAGGTCGGCCTTCTGTATGATAAGAAAATTCCGTAAGAGGATGGACCGTATCTTCACCGCGCGCTCCTGTGGACCGGGGAATGGCCCATTCTATACACCGGCGGCGGGCGATTGCAAATCTTTAAGGATAGCGCGCGCGGGAGGTGTGGCGAGGAACCGGAGGAAGCGTTCCAGCAGGAAGAAACTGCCGGTGACGAGCAGTGTCGAGCCGCTCGCGCGAAGGCCTTCGAGCGCCGCGTTCATGGCCGCATGGGCGTCGGATCCGAGAAGCAGTCGTTCCCGGAGGGCGGGGGTGACGCGGTCCGCTATCTCTGCCGCCGATGCGCCGCGTTCATTGCCCTCGTCGAGTCCCACGATGCGGATGTCGCGCACCGCCGGGGCGAGGAGATCGAGCATTGCACCGATGTCCTTGTCCTTCATGGCGCCGAACAGCAGGTGGGGACGAAGATGTTGGGCGGCAAGGTGTCGTACGAGCGCCTCGATGGCGGGGGGGTTGTGGGCCACATCGAGGATGATGCGGTCGTGGAGCCGCTGGAACCGGCCCGGTATGGCAAGGTCCGAGAGATCAGGAGCGATCTCGAGTCCCTCGGCCAGCGTGACCGCGCGATGGGCGAGGCAGAGATTGGCCCTCTGTTCAGCCGAGAGTGATGCTCGCGACGGCGGTATGAACCGGTCGGGTGGCGTGAAGGGTACCCGTTCGACCAATCTGGCGCCCGCGGCAAGTGCGTCGCGCTCCATCCGACCGGCGAGATCGTCGGGGATGGTCGGTCCGAGCAGGAGCAGGTCCCCCTCGTGGACGATACCGAGTTTTTCGGTCGCTATCTCTTCGGCGGTCCGTCCGAGTATCTGGGTATGATCGAGCCCTATCGAGGTGATGATGTCGGTCTTGGGCCAGTCGATGATGCTCGTCGCGTCGAGTCGTCCGCCGAGCCCGACCTCGACCACCGCCCGTTCGACGCGTTCTTCCTCCCACCAGCGCCATGCGAGGAGAAAGGTCACCTCGAAGAAGGAAAGTTCGGGGAATATCGGGATCTCCCGTTCGAGTTCGTGGAATATCCGCTCGACCACCGCGTCGGGTATCCGCTGTCCGTCGACCAGTATCCGTTCGTTGAAATCGGTGATGTGGGGCGACACGAAACACCCGGTCCGCAGGCCCGCGCCGCGGAGGAGATGATCGATGGCGTGGACGGCGGTCCCTTTGCCGTTGGTCCCGGCGACATGGTAGACCGGTATCTCGCGCCGTTTGACGACGGGGAACGCATCGGCGACGCGGCCGAGCCCCAGTTTGATGCCGCCGCGCCGCTTGTAGAGATCCTCGAGGAACGAGATGTTCATGCGGTACGGTCGGCGACGGAGCCGAGGGTCTCAAAGGTGAAGCCGCGTTCCTTGAAGCGCCGGATGGCGGCCCGTGTCCGTTTGATCTTCCGTTCGATGCCGTAGGCGAGATCGGGCTGTCTGCCGCGCAGGGGCTCGAGCGCCGGACCATCGGCGGTCTCGGCGAAGTCTATCGCGTGCATCTCGATGTGAGCGATATCCCGTTTCAGGGCGCGGGAGACCATGAGATGGGCGATCGGCGCCGGGAAGGCGATGAGCGCCGTGCCGATGAGCGGCAGGCCGACCGGCGGGAACAGGGTGGTTATCGGCAGCTCGACGAGGCCGCCTTCGAGCATGAACGGTTCCTGCGGGCCGCATCCTCCGCCGAAAGACCCGACGAAAGATGCCGAGCGTTTCCCCGCGAGCCGTTTAAGCCAGATGAGGAGCTGCTTGGCGGTGTGGTAGAAAGGGGAGGGGAGCCGCGACGCATCGTAGCGGTAGCCCATCTCGCGCAACGCGGCGAGCATCGCCGGCGAGGTGTTGTAGCCGGGGGCGCGGAAGCCGCGCGGGGTCGTGCCGGTATTCTCGCGGAGGGCGAACGCGTTCCGTTTAAGATCGGTCACGATATCCTCCTGCGGCCGGAGCGACAGACGGTAATCGTGCGAGAAACTATGGTCGGCCAGTTCACAGCCCGCTTCGACCGCCTCGCGCAGGAGGGCCCATTCATCGGGACCGAGCGTGCCGCCGGTGACGAAGAGCGTCGCCGGGACACCTTCCTCCTTCAACAGATCGATGAGCCGCCGGAGGCCGCTTTTCAGTATCGGGTCGGTGCCGCCGTTCCATGAGAGGCCATGGATGGCATAGTAGGCGGGGGTGGGGTCGAGATCGACCGTGAAGCAGACGGTATTGTTCATCGCGTTATATTTTCTTTATCCGGATGGCCCAGAAGAGGTAGGCGAGGTTGGAGATGACGCGGGGGACCCGTTTGAGGAGCCGTATGGAAGGAGCCCGTTTTTCGTCGAGCGATATCGGTATCTCGCGGATGTCGATGCCGGCCCGCTCGGCGCGTATCACGAATTCGCTGGCGAAGATGTCCTTGCCGACGAGGCATGTGTCGAGCACCGGCATGAGCGGTGCTTTGAGAAACGCCTTGACGCCGTGGGTGTCGGTCCCCTTGAAGCCGAGGATGATCTTGAGGAGGAGGTTCAGCACGAAGGTGGCGAGTTTGCGCTTGAAGGGGCGTTCGTCCTTGGCCCCCTTCATCGCCTTGGAGCCGACGATCATCTGCGCGCCGTTGGCCTTGAAGACGGCGAGCGCCTTCTCGTAAAATTCGGGAAGGCAGAGGTCTATCTCGTCGCAGACGATGATCTCCCCCTTGGCGCGGCGGATGCCCGCCTTGAGGGCGTTGCCGTAGTCGGGTTCAGGGTGGTGGAATATCGACATGCCGGGGAACCGCTTGGCGATCTCCTGACCTTTGGCGATGGTGTTGTCCTTCGAGCCGTTCTCGGCCAGTATCAGTTCGAAGTCGAAGTCGGCGCGGTACTTTTCCAGTTCGGCGTAGAGCCCGGTGACCGCCTGTTCGAGTATCTGTTCTTCGTTGTAGACCGGAATGACTATCGTGACCAGTTTCTTTTCCATCACTCGGTCCCTCTTACGAGAAATCTTCCCAACTGGTCCGTTTCTGCTTGAGCATCTTGCGGAGTTTCATGACCGCCTTCGCCTCGATCTGGCGGATGCGTTCGCGGGTGACGCCCATGTCCTTGCCGATCTCCTCGAGCGTGTAGGTCTCGGTCTCGCCGACGCCGAAACGCATGCGGATGACCTTCTCCTCGCGCGGGGTGAGTCCGTCGAAGAGGTCGCGGATGATCTCGGCCATGTTCTGCTTCGCGGCGTATTCCTCGGGCCCCATGGTCTTCGGGTCCTCGACGAAATCCTGCAGTTGGCTGTCCTCGTCTTCGCCGATGGGCGTTTCGAGCGATATCGTCTCGCGCGCCGAGCGCCACACCTTGCGGATCTTCTCCTCCGGTATGTTCATCGCCTTGGCGACATCGGCGATGCCCGGCTCATAGCCGTTCTTGTTGGTCAGTTCCTTGATGGTCTTGTTTATCTTGTTCATCATCTCGATCATGTGGACCGGTATGCGGATGGTCCGGCCTTGATCGGCGATGGCGCGCGTTATCGACTGGCGTATCCACCAGGTCGCGTAGGTCGAGAATTTATAGCCGCGGCTGTATTCGAACTTGTCGACCGCCTTGATGAGCCCGATGTTGCCCTCGGCGATGATGTCCTTGAAGTCGAGCCCGCGGTTGTTGTACTTCTTCGCGATGGAAACGACGAGCCGCAGGTTGGCCTGTATCAGTTCGTTCTTCGCGAGTCGGACCGATTCTTCTGCGTGGTAGAGTTGGTCGGCGCAGGCCTTGAGGTCCTTTGCCGACAGCCCCGTTTCGGCCTCGAGTTTCTTTATGCTGCGCTTGGTCTGGACGATGAGCGTGTATTTCTCGCGTATCTGCTGCAGGTTCCGTTTGTCCATGACGGAGAACCGCTGAGGTCGCGAGATGATCTCGTTCATCTGGGCGAACCCCATGTTGAGCGAGCGCTCGATCTGGGCGATGCTCCGGTCGAGTTGATCGACCTTGTCGCGATACATGCGGATGCGGTCGCCGAGCGTTTTGAGATAGTTCTTATTGAGTCGCATGTCGAGGACGACGGCGACCATCTGGTCAAGCCGGTCGTCGGCGAGCCGGTCCTTCATCTTCCGCGTACGGGCCGACAGCGTCTGCTTGAGCATCCGTTCGCGTTCACGGTTGAGTTGTTTGAGCCGGTCGATGTGACGGGAGAGGGTCTCGATGATCTGGCGCTGACGCTCGAGCGCGGGGTCTTTTTCCGGCTCGGGCTCTTTCGCGGGGGCCGTCGCGGCGGGGGCCGGCTTTTCCTCCGTCTCCTCGTCCTCGTCGTCCTCCTCGTCGTCCTCGTCGGGTATCTCCCCGATCTTCCCTTCACTCAGTTCCTTCAGTTCCTCGTCCTCGTCATCCTCGGCGGGCTCAACGACCTCCTCCCGCTCATCCTCCTCGTCGGCCAGTTCCTCGTCCGCCTCGCGGACGACCTCCTTGAGGGAGAGTTGCTCGTTGAGTATCCGGTCGGGTATGGAGATGATCTCCTTGAACGAGATGAATACGGAAAGCAGGGTCCGTATGATATCCTTTTCGCCCTCCTCTATGCGTTGCGCGATGGCGACCTCGCCTTCCTTGGTCAGCAGGGGCACCGAACCGATGGTGAGCATGTACATCCGGAGGGGGTCCTTGCGGCCGCGATCCTGCGGAATGTGGGGTTTTCGGATTATCGGCAGGTCGGTGGGGAACGATTCTTCGTCTATCTTCTCCGAGATGACCGGTATCTTGAACTCGTCGAGCACATTGAAGAGGAGTTCCATGTCGTCCACCGAGAAATCGGCGTTCTCGGGGAACAAGGCATCTATCTCTTCGACGGTGATCTCGCTCTTGCTACGCAGGATATCGTCGAGAATGCTGATGAGATGGTCGCTACTCGCCTCGGTGCCGCCGGCCATCCTGATGGCCTGAATGATCCGCTGGCGATACTCGCTGATCGCGATGGCCTGAGGGGTCGACGAAAGCGCACGCAAGCGATCCCGCATCTGCTTTCTTTTCTTCAGGAATGAGAGTTCTCTTCTTTTAGGCATGCGTTCTCCTCACATCGGTGCTTGATCTGACCCCTATGAGAGCATCGGACCACTGTTTCTTTTCGGTGCGGAGGCGCTGTATCTCCGCTATCTCCTCGGGGGTGGGATGGGATGTGCCCGCAAGATCGCGGAGCGTCTCGTCTATGGCGGCGATATGTATCTGTGACAGCAGGGACCGGAACCTCATCTCGGCGGCGTCCGCCTCGAGCGGCGCCGGAGCGCCCGGTGCGCGTTCGTCTTCGGTGACCTTTCCGATGATGCGGTGGTAGACCGCGTCCCCTTCGCCCGCGTCATAGGCATCGAGGAGGGCGCGGCGAATATCGGCGCGGTCGTACCGGTCGAGTACCGGATCGTCGAGCGCCGGTATCAGCGTCGGGTGGGTCGCGGCGAGCAGGAGAAGGTCCTGAAAGACGGCGTGAGCGGATATCGGCTTCAGACGGGCTGCCGAGCGGTCCGTCGACATTTCAGGGGAGGACTGTCGTGTGGCGCCGGGCCGTCCTTTTTCCCGTTTCAGGAGTTCGCGCATCTGCGCCTCTGTCTCCTTGCGCAGTTTCTTCGCATCGTCGGGGCTGACAGTGCGGATGCGCCGGGGAAGTTCCTCGATATAGTTCAGGTGATCGCCGCGGCGATAGGCCGGGTAGCGGAGCACGAGCCGCGCCATCTCCTCTTTCGCGAGGTCCCGCTGGGGGAGGTTCGGGTCGCGGAGCGCCTGTTCGGCGAGGTCGCTGAGGTAATGCTGGGTGATGCCTTCGGCACGGCTGACGAGTTGTTCGATGCGGGAAGGTCCGTTCGGACCGCGGACGAGGGAGTCAGGGTCCTCCTTGCCGTCCGGGCTTTCAATGAAGGCGGCGCGCAGGTCGAGTTTCTCGGGCAGTTCCAGTTCGAGCACCCGCCGCATCGCCTTGCGTCCCGCGGCGTCACCGTCGAGCAGCATGACGACCGGGACGCCGAACCGTTCGAGCAGTTTCAGGTGCTCCGTGCCGATGGCGGTGCCGAGCGCCGCGACCGCGGTGGTGAAGCCGTGGGCATGAAGCGCCATGACATCGAAGTATCCTTCCGTGAGGATGATGTAGCGATGGTCGCGGAGCCCGTCGCGGATGAGGTTCGCGCCGAAGAGACTCGCCCGTTTGAGGAACACCGGCGTTTCGGCGGTGTTGAGGTATTTCGGTTCGCCGGGGCCGATGATGCGACCGCCGAAGCCGATGACCTGTCGCCGCAGGTTGATCACCGGTATCATGATGCGGTCGTGGAAGAACGAGCGAAGTCGGCCGGAGCCGTCGAGCCGGGCCAATCCGCTTTTTTCAAGTATCTTCGGCGACACGGCGGCGGCTCGCAGGTGAGTGAGGAGTTCATCGCCGTTGCCGATCCAGCCGATGCCGAACCGCCGGATGGTCTCCAGCGAGATGCCTCGTTCATGCAGGTAGGCGAGGGCGGCGGGCGTCTCGTTCAGTTTGTGGTGGAAGAATAGCGCGGCGGCGCGGTTGGCCGCGGTTATCTGGCGGTGGTCCTGCTCCGCCTGATCGTTCGAGGGGTCGTTCCGTTCCTGCAACAGTTCACGGATGCCGAACTCGTTGCCGAGTTTACGGACCGCCTCGGGAAAAGAAAGGTGCTCGATGTTCATGACGAAGGTAAGGGCATTGCCGTGGGCGCCGCAGCCGAAACAGTGATAGAACTGTTTCTCCTCATTGACGCTGAACGAAGGGGTCTTCTCCTTGTGGAACGGGCAAAGCCCGACGAGGCGGCGACCCGACGACTGCAGTTTGACATAACGCTTGACCACCTCAACGATGCTTACACGGTCCTCAATGATGCGATTCACTTCAATGAACGACAAGAGGGACCCCTCTGGGCAAAAAAATTCGGTGGCATTATATTAGGGGAAGGAGAAAAGTCAAAAATTGCCCGAAAATAGGGCGGGCTTTTTTCGGGGCGGCGGCCCCCTTTAGGGTTTTGTTAGATTCCGTCGCTTTGATGTCGTTGCGCTTGACTTTCGTTTAGAATTGTCTGAATGATGAGCGAAGTGTCAGCGCAAACCCTGACAGCAAAGGAGGACCCATGAGTACCGTAGCGGCGTCGCTCAAGAAGATCGAACCAGACCGAAGCAACCTGATAAAGGCGTTGCAGGCGGTCCAGGAAGAAGAAGGCTACATCTCCAACGAGGCGATTGCCGAGGTCGCCCGGCATTTCACCGTCTCGGTCGTCGAGGTCGAGGGTGTCGTCAGTTTCTATGCCCAGTTCAAACGGGTCAAACCCGGCAAGTTCAAGATATCGGTCTGTGACGGGACCGCCTGCCACATCAAGGGCGCATCGCTCGTCATCGGCTGGATATCGGACGAACTCGGCATCAAGGGCGGCGAGACCGACAACGAGGGACTTTTCTCGCTCGAGATCGTCGCGTGCCTCGGATGTTGCAGCCTTGCGCCGGTCATCAGCATCAACGGCAAGGTGTACGGCAACCTCGACCGGAAAGGTCTCCTCAAGATACTCAAGGACCACCGTAAGGGAGGCGCGGCATGAAGATAACGCGTATAAAGATCGGCGCCGGTTCCTGCGGCATCGCGGCGGGGGCGACCGAGGTGGTGGACCTTTTCAGGAAAGAGGTCAAGGATATCCCGATCGTCGAGGTGGGATGCATCGGTCATTGCTACGCCGAGCCGCTTATCGAGGTCGAGACCGACAAGGGATCGGTGTTCTATGGGAAGGTCCTGCCCAAGAAGGAGCATCTCGACCGCATCCTCGGACTCAAGGACGAGGGGCGGCTGGTGATACGGCCGCAGAGGTCGGAGCGCGAGAAGATCAAGGTGCTCGCGCTTGCCGGTCGCATCGACATGACATCCATCGACGAGTATCTCGCGAACGGCGGCTATGAAGGGCTTAAAAAAGCGCTCGCGATGAAGCCGGCCGACATCGTCGAAGAGGTGAAGATATCGGGTCTGCGCGGTCGGGGCGGCGGCGGTTTCCCGACCGGCATGAAGTGGTCGTTCCTCGCCGCCAAGGAGGCGAAGGAGAAGATACTTATCTGCAACGCCGACGAGGGCGATCCGGGGGCGTTCATGGACCGTTCGCTGATGGAATCGGTCCCGCATCAGGTGCTGGAAGGCATGCTCATCGCGGCGCTGGCCACCGGTGCCACTAAACTCTTCATCTACTGCCGCGCCGAATATCCGCTGGCGATACGGAACCTCAAGATCGCGATCGATCAGATATACGAGCACGGCCTTAATAAACTGGGAACGCGCACGGTCGAGTTCCGCTTGAAAGAGGGGGCCGGTGCCTTCGTCTGCGGCGAGGAGACGGCGATGATCAATTCGCTGGAAGGGAAACGCGGCACGCCGCGCTTCCGTCCGCCGTACCCGACCGACAGCGGCTACCACGGCTATCCGACGGCGATAAACAATGTTGAGACCTTCGGCAATGTGCCGCTCATCCTGCGTGAGGGCGGCAAAGCCTTCGCCTCGGTCGGCACGCAGGGTTCGAAGGGGACCAAGCTCTTCGCGCTGGCCGGCGATGTGAAGTATCCGGGGCTCGCCGAGGTCCCGATGGGCGTCACCATCGGCGACATCGTGTATGAGGTCGGCGGCGCCGAGAAGGGATCGGTCAAGGCGGTCCAGATCGGCGGTCCGTCGGGCGGTTGTATCCCCGCCGATAAGTTCGATGCGGTGGTCGATTACGATTCGCTGAAAAGTCTCGGCGCGATCATGGGATCCGGCGGGCTCATCGTCATCGGGAACGATCGATGCATGGTCGAGACGGCCCGTTACTTCCTTGAGTTCACGGCGCGCGAGTCGTGCGGCAAATGCACCTTCTGCCGCATCGGCACCAAACGGATGCTCGAAAAACTCGAGAAGATCACGGGCGGCAAGGGGACCGAGGAGGATGTCGCGTTCCTCGCCGACCTCGGCCCGAAGATCATCAAGGGGTCGTTGTGCGGTCTCGGTCAGACGGCGCCCAACCCGGTCATCTCGACCCTGCGCTATTTCCGTCACGAATACGATGCGCATACCCGTGACCACAAATGTCCGGCGCTCCAGTGCAACCAGTTGTCGGATGTCAAGATACATCTCGACAAGTGCATCAAGTGCGGGCTGTGCATCAAGACCTGTCCGGTCCACGCGATCAGCAAGGAGTTCGTCGTCGACAACGCCGTGTGCACGCGTTGCAATTCCTGCATAGAGGTATGTCCGAAAAAGACCATCAGCCGCGTCGAGAAGGGGACCGGCCACTACGGCAAGAGCGGAGGTAACTAATGAGCATAACCATCACGATAGACAAAAAACCATTCGCGGCCGAGAAGGGTGAAACGATCCTGCAGGTCGCCGAACGCAACGGCATCTCGATCCCGACGCTCTGCTTCAACCAGAAGATAACCAAGACCACCTCCTGCTTCGTCTGTCTCGTAAAGGACGCGAAGACGGGGCGATTCGTCCCCTCCTGCGCGATGGAGGTCGCCGACGGGATGCAACTCGAGTCAGATACCCCGGAAGTGTGGGATATGCGCAAGACGGCGCTCAACCTGATGCTCTCGGAGCACAGCGGCGACTGCGAAGCGCCCTGCACCATCGCCTGCCCGGCCCATGCGCAGGTCGAGGAATATGTCCGCGAAGGGAAGAAGGGGAACCTGCTTGAAGCATTGAAGCTCATCAAGGAGCGGATCCCGCTACCGATGTCGATCGGCCGCGTCTGCCCGCGGTTCTGCGAAAAGGAGTGCCGCCGCAATGTCGTCGACAAGGAACCGGTCGCCATCAACGACTTCAAACGGCTCGCCGCCGATATGCATTATGATTCTTATATGGAGGAGATGAAGCCGCTCACCGGCAAAAAGGTCGCCATCGTGGGCGCCGGTCCCGCCGGTCTTTCGGTCGCCTACTACCTGCGACTGAACGGCGTCGCCTCCGACCTCTACGACAAACAGCCCCAGCCGGGCGGCATGTTGCGCTACGGCATCCCCGAATACCGCCTCCCCAAGGCGATACTCGACCGCGAGATCGCCCACTTCGCCAAGATGGGCGGCATCGCCATCCACTGCAACAAGGAACTGGGCAAGGACATCGCGCTGGAGGACCTGCAGAAGAAATACGACGCCGTCGCGGTGACGGTCGGTTCGTGGAAGTCGAGCGCGGCGGGTGTCGAAGGGGAAGAACTCGCTGTCGGCGGGATCCAGTACCTTGAAAAGATAGCGCTCGCCGGCTGGAAAGGGGCGAACCCGGGCAAAACGATAGTCATCGGTGGCGGCAACACCGCGATGGACTGTCTGCGCACCTCTGTGCGGCTCGGTTCCAAGGAGGTGACCTGCTTCTACCGCCGGACCGAGGCCGAGATGCCGGCCGAGAAGATAGAGATACACGAGGCGAAGGAGGAGGGGGTCAAGTTCGAATTCCTCGTCGCGCCGGTGAAACTGCGCAAGGAGAACGGGCGGCTCGTCCTCACCAGCCAGCGGATGACGCTCGGTGAACCTGACGCATCGGGCCGTCGCAAGCCGGTCCCGGTACCCAACAGCGACTTCGACACCGTCGCCGACACCGTCATCGGTGCCATCGGCCAGAAAACGATAGCGCCGAAGGGTGTCAAGGCCACCAAGTGGGGCGATGTCGAGGTGAGCAAAGAGAACTGCCGCATGGAAGGCAGTATCTACGCGGCGGGCGACTGCGTCAGCGGTCCCGCCACCGTCGTCGAGGCGGTCGCCGGGGCGCGCCGGACGGCGCTGGCCATCCTCGCGCAGATAGAGAGCAAGGAATTCAAGGAGCCCTATCTGCTCAATGTCTCGCGCGGCAAGTGGCAGAGCCTGAAACCGGCCGATCTGGTCTATCTCAAGGAGCCGATCGAACGCAAACGGACCCCGCAGCGGCTCATCCCGGAACACGACCGGACCGCGACCTTCAAAGAGGTGTCGCTCACCTACACGCAGGCCGAGATCACCAAGGAAGGCGAACGGTGCATCGAATGTTCCTGCACCGCCAAGGGCGACTGCTCGCTCAAGAAGCACAGCGAGACCTACACCGCCAAGCCCGACGCGATGGTCGGCGAGAAGCCGAACTTCGGCTATGATGTGCGGCACCCCGAGATCATCCTCGACCGCGGCAAGTGCATCAAATGCGGCGTCTGCGTCAAGGTCTGCAACGAGGTGGTCAACCAGAACATCCTCGGCTTCAAGTTCCGCGGTTTCGGCACCCATGTCGACACGGCGTTCTCCCAGCCGCTCCCGTCGCAACTCTGTCGCGACTGCGGCAAATGCATCGAGGAATGCCCCGTCGGCGCACTCGACTGGAAACTGAAGAAGTAACCGAGTCTTTTTACCCGCAAAACTCGACAACTTCTCCCGATGTATTTATAGTTCCTTGTTCATCGACGACAAGGGAGCGCACCATGACCCGCGAGAACAAGACCGCGAAGTACGATCGCATCGTGGCCCAACTCGAAGAACTCTATCTCAAGACGCCCGACCCGGTAGCACGGATGGCGACGGCTTCCGCACTACTCAAAGGGAAGTTCAAGTATTTCTTCTGGGTCGGTTTCTACCGGCTCGTTGACGGTGAACTGACTGTCGGGCCCTATCAGGGGGCGCTTGCCTGTCAGGTGCTCAAAAAACATACCGGCGTCTGCTGGGCCGCCGTCGACCGTGGCGAAACGGTGCTTGTCCCCGATGTCGAGAAATTCCCCGGTCACATCGCCTGTGACGGCCGCTCCCGGTCGGAGGTGGTCGTGCCGCTGCGCGACCGTGCCGGTCGCATCTGGGCGGTGCTCGATGTCGATTCTGATGAGTTGAATTCGTTCGATGCCGATGATGCGAAGGGGCTGGAGAAGGTCGCGGCGCTTATCTCTTAGATGCCGTCTATCTTGAAATTATCGACCCAGGCCGTGTAGTGCGTCGTCACCTTCGGCGAGTAGTGCGCCCAGCGGACCTTGAAGGTCGATCCGGGGGTGACCTGAGCCGAAAGGTCGGTCGATTCACCGTAGATAGATGAGGTGAAGGAGTTCCAGGTCTTCACGGTCGTCCATGAGGAACAGGAGCCCTGACAGACCTCCAGTTTCAGGGAATCGGCGGTCGTCGAGTTCTCTTGGAACCGGTAGTCGTAGGTGACCGTGAGGGGACAACCGTTTTTCCGGTGATATTCCGGGCTGACCAGATAGGCGGTGCTCGTCTCGGCGTTGGTCGGTGGCTCGTGCGCGGCGCGGTTGTCGTAAATGGCGTGGGAATATATCCAGTTGATGCAGCCGGTGCCTGTGCAATTCAGCGTCCAATTGTTGCCTCGCGGGTCGGTCCAGGTGCCGTCAAAACCCATCGTCACGCTCTCGCAGGTGACCGTGGCATCCTCGTCGGGCTGTTCGTCAACGGTGTCGATATCGATCGCTTCATCGACCGTGTCGATATCGACCGCCTCGTCGGTCACGGCATCGTCGGTCGTGTCGAGGTCGAACGCACCGTCTGTGGTATCGGTGAGGTCAGCCGTCTCATCATCGGTGTTCTCATCGACGGGGATCGCGTCTTCGTCAACATCGATTTCGTCGACCGTGTTCTCGTCGACCGCATCGTCCGGCGTCAGACCGTCAGTAATAGCATCGTCTTCGACCGGGGAAAGATCGGCGTCGGGGAGCGGTGTCTCAACTTCCGGGAGTGTTTTGTCGTCCGTTCCGCCGTCGGTATCGTCCGTGTTGACCGAAATGACGCAGGAATGATCGATGCATTCCCAGCCGTCGGCGCAGTCGAGCGTCGTCTCGCAGTAGTAGGGGTCATCCTCGGGCGTGGCGCAGGCAAGGGGAAGAATGATCGATAGTGAAATAGAGAAAACGAGGTAAAAAAGTATTCTCATGAATCGTCCTCTTCCAGAGAAAGTAAATCACCAACAGGGAGCATTTTAGAGTACCGGGGGGCAAAAAGCAAGCGCTCTGTGGAGGTATTTGTCAGAGCGGTTCGGGTGAGCAGGTCGCCGAGCACCCGTCGCCGTCGACGGTGTTTTCGTCGTCGCAGAGTTGCGTCGTGTAGAGCGGGAGCACCGCTATCTCATCGATCGAGAGCGCCCGATTATAGATGCGCACTTCGTCGATACCGCCGTTCATGGGTGGTTCGCCGCAACCGCCGCCGATGGTCAACGGTCCGGCAGACAGGATCGGCGCTTCGGCATAGGCCTGTTCGGCGTGTAGTTGGCCATCGATGAATATCCGGGCGGCGATGCCGTCATAGGTCGCGACGACCTGATGCCACCCCTCGTCGGTCACCGCGATGTCGGAAAGGAGGTGGAGCCAGTTCGTCGCTTCGATCTGGAAAAGGATGTTGCCGGTACTCGGTTCTATCCAGATGCCGTAGTTGCGGTTGGCGCAGGAGGAGTCGCTCTTGCCGAGGATGCGCACCCATTTCGTCGGGATGACGGCGGTCCTTACCCAGAGCGAGAGCGTCATCGATGCGCCGATGCTCAGGAGATCGCTGTGGGGGACCGTCATTTGCCCCGATACCCCGTTGAAGGAGAGTCCGTTGCGGTACCTTCCCGCGACGCGATCGACTCCCATGATGGTGCCGTCAAGCCCGTTGCCTGAACTGTCGAGTACCGCGGCGCCCGATAATTCGTCAAGATGTATGTGTATGCGTTTGTTCGACATCTCAGCCATTTCGACGGTGTCGAGTACTCGGTCATAGACCCTGATATCGTCAATGGCGCCGTTCACACCGTTCCCTATGAAGACCCCGCCGTCGGTATCGGCGGGAACGACATCCACAGCGACGGCCCCCTGTTCGAAACCATCGATATATATCCGCATATGCTGGCCGTCGTAGGTCCCCATGACATGATGCCAAGCACCGTCGACGATGCTGGTCGCCGAAACGGCGCTTCGCCAGTCGCCGGGCGTGCCGCTGGTCAGGGAGAAGAGGACCGTCCCCTGTGAAGCGGGTTGATCGGACCCGGTGATGAAAAGGCCGTAATTACGCAACGAATCACCGTCCTTCTGGATGATGGCGACATAGTTGGCGGGCATCGTCGCGATCTTCACCCACGCCGAGACGGTCATGGCGGTACCCAATTTCAGCGAGAGCGCTTCGGGCACGAATACTGAATTGATACCGGCAAAACCAAGGCCGGTGCCGAAGCGGCCCTCGCCCCACGCCGCTCCGTTGATCGTTCCGTGGTTGCCCTTACCCGAAAGGTCGGTGACCGTTGTACCGCTTCCTTCGTTGAGCGGGAGCAGGAGCGTCGCTCCGTCCGTCTTCAGAGGGGTGCCGTCACCGCAGACATTGTAGGAGCAGTCATTCCGGCAGTTGTCCTCATTATTCTTGTTCCCGTCATCGCATTCCTCGCCTTCGTCGGGCAGGCCGTTGCCGCAGGGGGAGGGGAGGAGGTCATCATCGATGAGGAGAGCGTCATCATCGGGTTCCGATGTGTCTTCGTCGGGGAGGATGGTGTCCTCGTCGGTGGAGAGGGGGTCGGCCTGGTCGGTATCGCCTACTTGATCGGTATGGTCGCCGTCAGGGGCGTCGGTATCGGTCACGGGGGTATCGACCAGGTCGTGATCGATCGTGTCACGGTCGACCGTGTCGGTATCTGTCTCGGAGGGATCAACGCACCAGCCCTCTTCACCACAGACCTGATCGCCGGGACAATCGAACGAGGTGACGCAACTGACCGGCCCGCTTTTTGATGAACAGGAAACGGTCAGGAGAAAAATAAGCGACAAGAAAAAAAGTCTCACGAAAAAACGATATGACATGATACCGACTCCCCGTATCGTTAGTTCAATATCACCGTGTCGATGCCCCAGTAATTGATGGCCCAGGAGTCGGTGCCTTTTGCCCTGAAACGGATACGGACGGCGGATGTCTTGCAGGCGACGGGAAGAGTTATGTTCTGCGCGGTCCATCCGAAAGATTTTTCGCTGAAACTCGAACTGTCTCCGTCGCAATAGCAGTTCGAACAACGAGAAGAAGACTGATTGGCGGGATAGGGGGTGGGGACAAGGGTGTTCCAACTGCCACCCCCGTCACCCGAACATTCCACATACATTTTCTCCGATTTGTCGGCGTCGGTGGTGTACACATAATCCATGAAAGTGATCGAGAAACTCAAAGTGGCGGCGGAGCAACCCGCAATATTGATGTCGGTAGCATAGGTGAGGGAGTGATCGTAGTTGGTCTTATGCGAGTCATCGTCGTAACGCATCCACCCGTCACTCGTTGTTTCCCGTACCCAGTTGCCGGTCCTCGTCCATCCCTCATCGTCGCTGGCCCAGGTGGCGATCGTCAGCGGTAGGGGGCACGCGGTGCAGATGTTCTGAGCATTGCAGACCTCTCCCGCGCCGGTGTTGCAGTGGGCGTTGTCCGTACATTGGACGCATTGGGTCGTGCCGTTCCCGTTGTCCTTGCAGTGAGGCGTTGCCCCTTCGCAGGAGAGACAATCCGCACCGCACTTGCCATCGGTGTCGCAGAGAGCGCAGGTCGTTCCGTCGCCATCGTAGTAGTCGTCGCAGGCGCAGGAAAAGAGGCCGACGCTGTTGGTGCAGGAACTTCCCGTCTCCGCGCAGTTGTCGGTGCCGGCGGTACATTCGTCGATGTCGAAGCAGGATCCGTTCGTGAACTCGAACCGGAGCGCGGTGCAGGTGCAGGTGTAACTGCCCGGTGTATTGGCGCAGGTCGCCGGCGTGTCGCCATTGTTGTCGCAGGGATTGGTGTTCTCCGTGCATTCGTCGTTGTCGTCGCAGGCATGCTTGTCGGCGTTCAGTGTATAGCCGTCGTCGCACGAACAGGTATACCCGTCCGCGGTGTCGGCGCAATTCTGCGCGCACCCTCCGTTGTTCTGATCGCATTCGTTGACGCTGTTATCGCTATCGGGCGTTATATCGTTCGTGTCGGAAGGTTCTATGTCGCCGGTCGTCGGCTCATCCGCATCTATGAGCGGCTCATCCGTGTCGATAAAAGTGTCTTCTTCCGTATCGGTCACCGGGGCCTCGCCGTCATCGGTCGGCAGGTCTTCCTCCACGGCGGTGTCTGGTCCGATCGTGTCGGGAAGTGCGTTGTCGTTCCCTCCGGTGTTATTGTCGGTGCCGGGCTCGATACACACATACTCGGGGCCGCATTCCCACCCGTCGGGGCAATCATACGAGGTTTCGCAGTAGGTCTCTTCCTCGGGCGGCGTACAGGCGGTAAAGGCAAAAAGAGAAAGTCCGGATAAAAAGAAGGCGAGGCGTCCACGGGACATCTTCATGGGCATACTCCGCTAAAAGGAACGAAGGATAGTAACGCGAAAGAGATAAAAAGCAACGACTTTTATCTCTTACCGCACGCAGCGGACGCCGCCGGGATTTAGTTTGTACATCGGATAGCGCGCACCGACCATCCCGTTCACTACATAGGCCGCCTCGGGGGAATACCCGGCGGTCGTGGAGGTCCACTGCTCCACCTGCCAGTCTCCGGGAAATTCGGTCCCGCTGAATTCGCCCACCGACAGATCGTAGATGGTCCGCAGTTCGTTGGCGGTTGGCAGACGCCAGTCGTCGTAGCCGGCATAGGTCGAGATAAGGCACTCGGCGAGCGCATTTTCCCATGTCGCCATGGTGTTGGACACCGGAGCCCACATCAGGCCGGTCGTCTCGTCATACCATACCGGGTCGTTATCGTGCAGTAGGGAAAGCGCCTGCATCAGCGGCTGATAGTAGGTGCCGCTTACGCAGAGCACTTTGGCGACCGCCGTCTGGTCATAGGGTTCGAAAGCGCCCGAATGGGTATAGACCTGATAGGCGTATCCGGTCATATCGGGGACCTCGATCGTGGTCCAGAGGCCGTAGTTCGCCGGGATGTTCTGGAAAAAATCGGGATCGAACATCGGTTCCATGCCGAAGTGCAGTATGGTGTCGATCTCGCGGTCGGTCGGCAGACGCCAGTCGCTCACTCCCTCCCAGTTCTGTGCTGCGCAGAAGGACTGCGCCTCGGCCCAGGTGCAGCCGTCCACGGAGGCGCAATAGCCGTCCAGCGAGTAGTCGCTCGCGAAGGTTCTCTGCCACGAAAGACCGGTCTGCTGATCGTAGACCGATTCTGAATAGGACGCGAGCATTTTGGTCTTGCCGCCGAAATACTGCGCATCCTGCCCCGCGAAGGCTTCGGCTGCCAACGGACAGGAGATGGGTCCCGTCGCATCGTAGCACCCCATCTGTTCGGTCGGCGGTACGCCGGTGCCGATCCTGACGCACAGGTCGAAGGTCGAAACATACTGGTAGAAGGAGCCGCCATAGCAAACACTGTCGGTCACACAGCGGTCCATGTTCCAACTGCAGGTCTCGGCGCAGCAGTAGATGGTGCCGGTCGATCCCGAGAGCGAATCGGCGCAGGCGGTCGTGGTGCTGTCGCAGGTCTCGCCGCTCTCCACCACCGTGTTGCCGCAGACCGGGCCGACCGTATCGCTATCGGGCAGGATGCTGTCCTCATCGTAGACCGCGCGTACCCCGCCGGTGAGCGTCCGGTTACCCATCGGCGCCTCGGCCGTTATCTCGACATTCACGGTGTTGGGTCCGGTCAGGGTGAAGACGACCGTCATCGCCGCCGTTTTCTCGGTCGAGCCGTCCCAGTAGGTATAATCGCCGGTGTAGGTGTAGCCGTCGAAAGTGCCGGCGTGCGAGTAGTAGAACTCCTCGGTGCTGTTGAAACTGATGTCGAGCATATAATCGTCGGTCTCGCCCTTCATAACCGATACATGGGCGTTATCGGTCGTGAACTCCCATTCGCCCAGCAGGTCGTCGGGGTTCTTGACCGTATCGGCGTCGGGCAGGATGTCGTCGGTCGCGATATCGTCGGTCGCGATATCGTCACGACCGGTCGTGTCGCTGTCGGCGCCGAGTGTGACACCGCACGCGGCGAGTTCAGAGGCGCAGTTCTCGGAGGCGCAGGCGTCGCACGCGATCGGATCGCCGTCGCCGCAGGCGGCGTCGCAATTCTCCATCCAGCAATCGACCAGTGCCTGGAACAATGGTTGCGCGTTGACGCTTCCCTCTGCCTTGCAGGCATTCATGCACTCGAAGTCGTTACCGCACGGTACTGCGCAATCGTATATCTCCTCACAGGTCAGGCCGATATCGTTCTTGTCCCTCACATAGATCGCGAAATCGGAGAAGTGCCCCACCTGCGACATAATGGGGTCGCCGGCCATGATGGGGTCGCCGGCCATGATGGGGTCGCCGGCCATGATGGGGTCACCGGCCATGATGGGGTCGCCCGCCGCGTACTCGCCCCCCGAATAGCCTTTAGAATGCCACGCCCCTTCGCGGTGGACCGCGATGACGCCGACCTCGTCTTCCACCTTGTTGCGGTCGAGATCGATCTTCATCGTGATAGGTTTTTCGAATACCAGCCCGTCGGGGCCGAAATGCCAGACCGAACTGGCCAGTTTCTCCTCCTCGGGATAGTCATCCTTCTTCTTCTCGGTTATCGTTATCTCGGTGTCCTGCGCAAGAGCGCCCGCCGGTATCTCGACCGATGCGGAGCCATCGGCCGTCGAAACGGTGCCGCCCGTGGCCGCCGTGACGGTCTTTTTCGCCGTTCTCGGCGTGAAGGTGTCGCTTTTCTTCTCGCTACAGGCAAAAAGAAGAGAAACGATAAAAACGGGAACGATGAACAGGCGAACGATCTTCATGAACCCCTCCCTCTTTTAAAGATAACAGACGGCGAAGGATATCATATCGGTATAAAAACGCAAGGAGAATGGGGGTAAAGGGGTGCTCCGGTTTGTTTTTCTTTTGACTTCACCGCCGCCGCGCGCTATCCTTCGCCGACCGAAAACCATTTCAGGGAGGTTCCCATGACCCGCGCCGCCGAGGCCCTTGCGAAGTTCAAGACCATCGAGGTCGGCTACGACCTGACCAAACTCACCGACGACATCCGCGACGCCCTGCCGCACCTCATCGCGGCGCTCGATGTGGTGACCGACATCTACCTGCGCCAGCAGGACGAACGGCTCCCCGGCCTCTGGAAGAAGGTCATGGCCGGGGCCGACGAAGAGAAGAAACGGTTCTACAACCGCTTCAAAGGGCCGTGGGACCAACTCAGCGACTACGCCACCGTCTACCCCGACGATCTCCCCGATCGCGCTAAGGGCTGTGCCTTCTACCCCGACGGGATGGATGCCGCGGCGCTCGAAGCGGCCTTCGCGAAACTCTCCGCCGCCGAGCAGGAGAAACTGCGCGATACCTACACCGTCGTTCGCAAAGAGGGTGGCAAACTCATCGCCATTCCTTACCATGAATATCACCGCGCCGACCTCGAGCGGCTCGCCGGACATCTCAAAAAGGCGGCGGCGCTGGTCAAGCACGCGGGGCTCAAGAAATACATCCTCAACCGCGCCGAGGGGCTTCTCACCGGCAAGTATCCCGAGACCGAGGCCGAATGGGTGAAACTCACCGACGCGCCGCTGGAACTGGTCTTCGGCCCCTTCGAGGTCTACGCCGACGGCGTGCTCGGCCTCAAATCGACCTACGAAGGCTTCCTGTTGGCGGTCGACCATGAAAAGGGGGCGCGGCTCAAAGAGATCGAGAATAACCTCGACAAACTCAACGCCGCCTTCCCGATGCCGGCCGGGGCGAAACCGGCGGTCGGTGGGATGGCGCCGATGGTGGTGGCGCACGAACTCTACGCGTCGGGCGAGGCCTACCACGGCATCATGACCAGCGCCTTCAACCTGCCGAACGACCCGTGGGTGCGCGGGAATGTCGGCTGGAAACAGGTGATGATCTACAACATCATGCAGGCGAAGTTCAAGACCTGCACCTCGGTCATCGCCAAACGGATATCGGAGGGGCGCATCACCGCCGACTTCGACCCCTACTTCTTCTTCGTCCTCATGCACGAAGTGAGCCACGGACTCGGCCCCGCCTACCGCGCCGACGGCACGAAGGTCGCCTCCGCGATCGGATCGGCCTATACCACCGTCGAAGAGGCGAAGGCCGACACGGGCGGGTTGGTGCTCCTCCTCAAGATGGGCGGCAAGTACGGCGTCCCGGCGTTCGGCAAAAGGCCGCTGCTCGATTCGTTCTTCGCGGGGCTTTTCCGCTCGATGCGGTTCGGCGTCCACGAGGCGCACGGCGGCGCGAATGTCATCGAATACAACTGGATGAAGGAGCGCGGCGTCATCGAGGTGAAGCCCGACGGTTCGTTCGAGACGCACGACGCCAACTTCGCGAAGGCGGCCGACGACCTGCTGGAGGAGTTGTGCCGCATCGAGGCGGCGGCGACGCCCGATGAGGCGGCGGCGTTCGTCAAGAAGTGGGCCCATCCCGGCAAAGATATCCTTGACGCCCTCGAGAAACTAAAGGACATCCCCATCGACATCACACCGATCTATACTCGGTAAGAACTAAAAAGATTATTCGGCGTTCGCCCGGAATATGCGGCAATCGTTGGTACCGGCAAAGAGATATCCCTGCCAGTAGGCGAGCGAGACGAGGTGCACTGTCGGGTCGGTGAAGGTAGCTATCTCTTTGATATCGTTCGGGTCGGCGAGCGGCGCGGCATAGACGGTCACCGCGACCGGATCGACGAGTTCCGCGTAGGCGTCGCTGTCGTAGACGAGGTAAAGCAGTTCTTCGGTATCGGGATAGTAGCCCACATCGAACACCTGCTTCCCGGCGAAGGCGTCGAGCGCCGTGGCCGTCCCGTCGGCCGCCACCTGCCAGATCTGATACTTGAGCGTCGCCGTGTCGACATTGACGCCCCACACCAGCCCCGTGTCGTTGGGCAGCGGCAGGGTCGCGGTCGGCCAGATCCCCTTGATGATGCTCGTATCCTCGGCGGTAAATTCGGTCACCGTCTCGCCGTCGTAATAAGCGTTGGCGACATAGGCCTGATTCGCCGCGAAGTCGCTCCAGTAGCCGAAGACATACATCGTGTCGCCCACCGGCAGGAGATGGACGAAGCGCGAATCGCCCGCGCCGCCCTGCGTCGGATGGCCGATGCGGTGGGTCACGGTGAAGGTCTCGCCGCGGTCGGACGACTCCCAGAGATAGCGGAAGATGTTGCCCGCCTCCCATTCGGTGCGGTCGGTCGCCCCCGAACCGACGGTGAAGATGCGGCCGTCGAAGAAGGCGGCGTCGTGGACATGCTCCCCGCCGGGGACGGAGCGGAACTTCTTCCAGCCGTCGTCATCGTGGCGGTAGAAGTTGCCGCCGATGAGCGGCCGCGAGGTGAGTTCGTCCTGATCGGTCGAATCGACCCCGGCATACCAGAGGTCGCCGTCAAAGACACGGAAATGCTCGATCATCTCGTCGCCGCTCCAGAGATCGCCCTTCGCCTGCGCGTCGTCGGGGCTGTCGAAGTAGCGGAACTGGATGCCGCCGCCGGCGTACTTTATCATCTTCGTGCCGAAATTGAGGTTCGCGTCGCCGTAGCCGAACCAGAGCCGGCCGTCGAGAACGGCGAGGTCGGTCACCTCCTGCGTGAAGCCCTCTATCATGTTGTCAACACCGAACGAACGAAAATCCTCGATGGGGGAGGACCATGGCGCAAAAGCACCGAAGGTCTGCTCGACGATAGGGGAGGAGACGGTGTCGGCGTCGGTCACCAGTTCGTCGGTGACGGCGCTGTCGGCATCGGCCGCCTCATGGTCGGCCGCAGCGTCATTTTCCGTGTCGCAGGCCGCAACAAGGAACATCAGGCAGGCACCTGTCCACAGTAATACGATCCTTTTCATGTGAGACCCCGGGTATCAGTTCGTTCTCGTGTCAATAGACGAAAAAGAAGAACGGGCTATTGCAGGTGCCGGTCACCTCATAGCAGGAGCCGGAACAGCAATCCTCATCCTTCTCGCATTCGCCGCCGACCGGGATGCAGTCGGATATGTCGGGTCCGCAGATGCCGTTGACGCTGCAGTTGCCCGAACAGCAGTCGAGGTCGGTCGTGCAGTGTTCGCCCTCGGGGATGCATTCGATGTCGCCGGGGCAGCAGACCAGATCGCCGTTCCCGTCCGGCGCGCAGATGTTGCAGCAGCACTGGTCGGGCATGGCGCAGGGGGAGAGGTTGGGAAGGCACTCGATCCCGGGGCCGCAGGTGTTCTCCTCGTTGCAGTTGCCGCCGCAGCAATCGTCGTTCGAATCGCAGGGACCACCCTCGATGACGCAGTTGGCCGAGAAACAGCGCGATATGCCGAATATCGTCTCCTGACAGAACAGGTCGCCGTTGTCGTTCGGGCACCCCGGCGAATCCTGTGGCGTCGCGCAGGGACAGCAGTCGTGGTAGCCCTCGCCGCACAGTTCGCCCGCCGGTGCGCAGCCGGTCGGGTTCTCGCAACGGCCTATCCCTTCCGCGACCTCGGCGCAGACGCCGGGACCGCCGTTGGCCGGGTTGTTACAGCACTCGGCATCGGTGTGGCACAATTCGCCGAACACCTTGCACCCACCGAGCGACTGGCAGAATTTATAGCCGCTGCCGTCATCGGCGCATACGCCGCTGCAGCAGGCCTTCGGGTCGTTGCATGCCTCGCCGGCGACATCGCATTCCTGCTGCACCAGACAGAACCCTTCGGCGGTGCACTGGTAATTGCAACAGTCGCTGTCCTCGCTGCAGACCTCGCCCTCGGAACGGCAGACCCCGATTCCCATACAGCGCATCTTGCCGTCCGATGCCTCGGCGCAGTTCATCGAACAGCAACTTGTCGAGCCGCCCGTCGAACAATCCTCGCCGACGGGAAGGCAGGCGCCGCCGCTCGCGCAGAAATTGACCTCACAGCGGTTGGAACAGCATTCGGCGTCGTCGATGCACGGGTCGTTGGTGACCAGGCAGAGAGAATCGATGCATGTCGTGCCGTCGCAGCCGAGCGAACAGCAGTCGGCCGCCACCGTGCAGTCGCCGCCCACCGGCTCGCAAAGTTCCGCATCGATGCAGACGAAGTCGCCGATCGGGTTCTTCTCGCAGGCGCCGGAACAGCAGTCGATGCCGGTGACGCAGGTCTCGCCGACGGAAGAGCAGGCGGGGTTGATATACCCGTCGGTGTCGGTCAGCAGTTCGTCGCTCCCGGGGGCATCGGTATCGGTCACGAGTTCGTCGGTCGCCGGGGTATCGTCGTCGGTCGATAGGTCGGGAAGGGGGGCATCAGTGTCCGTTACCGGCCCGTCGGTGATGGTGGTGTCGCCGGTGAGTTCGTCGGTCGCGACGGTGTCGGTGTCCGATGCGCCGACGGTGTCGGCGTCCTTGTGGGCGGTCGAAGAATCGCAGGCCGCGATCAGGCCGGTAAGACACAGACAAAAAAGGCAGAGTGCACTTCGTTTCATGGGATGCCTCCCGAACGGTTGTTCTCTTAACGTTGTCGAGTATATCCGAAAAGAAACCCCGCCGCAACTTTTTTCACCCCGCCTCTGCGAGCATAAACTTGCCTTTTCGAGAGGTTAGGGTTAGAAAACGACCCGACCGACAGCGTTACGGAGCGTCCGATGGCCAAGATAGCGATACTCCACACCGGCGGCACCTTCGCCATGGAGTCGAATGAGCAGGGGAAATTGCGCCCCGGCACCTACGCCTTCGACTACATCGAGCGGTCGGTCTATCCGCTCTTCGAGGACCATATCGAGCAGTTCCAACTCTGCAACATCGATTCGTCGCAGTTCCGCCCCGCCCACTGGAAACTCATCGCCGAGAAGATCGCCGCGATGTACGAGAACTATGACGGGTTCGTCATCGTCCATGGCACCGACACGATGGCCTACACCGCCGCCGCCCTGTCGTTCTTCTTCGAGAATCTCGACAAGCCGGTGGTGCTGACCGGCTCGCAGATACCGCTCAAAGATAAACGCTCAGACGCGCTCCAGAATCTCGTCGCCGCCATCGAGGTGGCCCTGCGCGGTAACCTGAACGAGGTGGTGGTGGTCTTCCATACCGCCGCCTTCCGCGGCAACCGCGTCAAAAAGCGCGACGCGTGGGATTTCGACGCGTTCTACAGCCCGAACCACCCGAAACTGATAAAACTCGGCATCGGGCTCGAACGGCTCGACCGGCTGTTCCTCCCGCGGCCGAGCGGTATCTTCTCGGTCAACACCGCGCTCGAGGAGCGGGTGATGCTCGTGCCGTTCTTTCCCGGCTTCGATTTCTCGATGCTCCTGCCCATCGTCCGCGATGAAAAGGTGAAGGGCATCGTGCTCGAGGCCTACGGTTCGGGCAACATACCTTCCGACAATCCGGGGCTTGAGGAGATATTCAAGGAGGCCTCGGCGAACGCGTTCCCCATCGTCGTGTGCAGTCAGTCGCCCGCCGGCAAGGTGAATTTGCACCTGTACGAGGCGGCGACCAAGGCGGAGTTCTACGGGCTCATATCGGCCGCCGACATGACCCGCGAGGCGACGCTCGTCAAACTCATGGTGGCGCTCGGCCGGTTCGGGAGCGATCTCAAGAAGATAAAGAAGTTCATGATGCGCTCCATCGCGGGCGAAAAGGTGACCGAGCCGTGCTGAAGGAACAACTCGCCCACAGCGGGTTCGTCGCCGTCATCGGAGCGCCGAACACCGGCAAATCGACCTTTATCAACACTGTGATCGGCAAGAAGGTCAGCATCGTGTCGCCCAAGGTGCAGACGACCCGCAACGCGATACGCGGCATCTATACGACCGACGACGCGCAGGTGATATTCACGGACACCCCCGGCATCACCCCTGACGACCTCGGAAAGATGCTCAACGACTGGATGAACAGGACCGCTTTCTCAAAGGCGCGCGAGGCCGACGCGGTGCTCCTGTTCGTCGATGTGACGACCCAGCACCCTGAACAGGGACCGGGAAAAGAGGAGATAGACATCCTCTGCAAATTGAAGGTGCAGTGTCCGGTCCTGCTCGTCGCCAACAAAGTGGACGCGGTCAAGAAGATGCGGGTAGACGACACCGTCGCCGTGCTTGGGAAACAGTATCCCTTCGCCGGAGCCCACCGCATAAGCGCTCTTTCGGGCGCCGGGGTCCCCGAACTGCTCGCGGCGGTCACCGCGATACTGCCCGCCGGGCCCCAGTATTTCGAGGCGGAAGAGCCGTCCGACCAGACGGACGAGTTCCTTATCGCCGAGATCGTACGAGAGAAGATGTTCCACCTCCTGCAACGGGAACTGCCCTACCATTCCGCCGTCATAGTGGAGCGGATATACGACCACGAGACCATCGCCGGCATGCTCGTCATCAACGCCACCATCAATGTGGCGCGCAAGAGCCAGAAGGCGATCGTCATCGGCGAGAAGGGGCGTATGCTCAAACAGATCGGGACGCAGGCGAGGGCGGAACTCGAGACGCTGTTCGGCAGAAAGATACATCTCCTCCTCCATGTGCGGGTCGAGGAGAACTGGTTCTCGAGCGAACGGACGCTCAAAAAGATGGGTTTTGAGAAAAGTGAGGAGTGAGCCGTGAGAAGTGAGATGAAGAACCCGGCGCTGTTCCTTCTGATACTCGCCGTTCTGCCGCTCTTCGGTCAGGAGCAGAAGAGGCCGAGCGAGGAGGAGATACGCTTCTACGAGTCGATCATCGCCACGCGCGACGAGGGGCTCGCGGTCTGCCGGACGCTCGCGCAGACCGTTAAGGCGAACATAGAACTGTACGCATCCATCGACAAAAAGAGCGCCCATCCCGACGACCGCGCCGTCACGCGGGCCGGCGGCGAACTCGTCATGGAGGCCTTTACGCTCGCCAAGGGGGTCTGCGACGCCTTCGCGATACTCGACGACGACCGGGCGGCCGACATAGCGAAAAAGGACTTTCCGCGCTTCAAGAAGGAGAAGATGCCGACCGACACCCGTTCGTTCCATATCAATCTTTTCAAACTGGGGCTCATGGAGGTGCACGATGCGGTCGGCTGGTGGAATCGCAACATGGTGGCGATGAACGGCGAGGCGGGGAAGAAGCCGCAGGCGCTCGTCATCAAGGAACTGCTGACGGCGACCCTGCGCGATGCGCCGGAGATGCGCAAGCGGCTCGACGCGATAAAGAAGAAATACCCCGTGCTGACGGAAGAACGGCCATGACACCGCGCCCGGTCAACAACATCAAGCCGCTCATCGCGATCGTCGGGCGGCCCAATGTCGGGAAATCGACGCTGTTCAACCAGATACTCGGCAAGAACGCCGCCATCGTGGACGACCTGCCGGGCGTGACGCGCGACCTTCACTATGAAGATATACTGTACGACGACAAACCGTTCACGGTCATCGACACGGGGGGCTTTCACATAGATGAGGCGGGGGACGCCATAACGCTGGGCATCCGCCGCCAGATCGAGGAGGTGTTCGCGTCGGTCGATGGCGTGCTCGTCGTGGGGGACGGACTGGCGGGGCTTCACCCGGCCGACCGCGATATACTCGACATCGTCCGCCGGACCGGCATCCGCCACTGGCTCGTCGTCTCCAAGGTGGACGACGAACACCGCGAGCCGCACGCCGCCGAGTTCTACGAGACGGGGACCGATCAGGTGTTCCCGGTCTCCGGCACCACCGGCTACGGCGTACGCGATCTGCTCGACGAGATGACGAAAGAGTTCTGGACCGCGCGGGAGATCGCGGAGAAACTGCCGCCGCCGGCCGATGAGGTGCGCATCGCGGTCATCGGGCGGCCCAATGTGGGGAAATCGACGCTGGTGAACGCGCTTCTGGGCGAGGAACGGATGCTTGTCTCGCCCATACCGGGCACCACGATGGATCCGATAGATTCGGTGTTCACCCGTGACGGTCGCACCTACCGCATCATCGACACCGCCGGCATTCGGCGCAAGAAGAACATCTCGCTGAAAATGGAGAGCGCGGCGGTCGTCCGCGCCTTCAAGTCGATAGACCGCGCCGACATCGCGCTGTTCCTGATGGATGCGACCGAGCCGGCGACCGATCAGGACCTCCGCGTCATCGGGCTTGCCCATGAAAAGAACCGCGGCATCATCCTCGCCCTGAATAAGTGGGATCTCGTCGTGAAGGACGAGAAGACCTACGACAAACTCGTGAAGGACCTGCGCGAACGGATAAAGTTCGCCCCGTACGCCCCGATACTCTCGCTGTCGGCGCTCGAACGCCAACGGGTCGGGAAGGTGCTCGATCTGGTGAACGAAGTGTACGGGCGATATACCCGTTCCATCGATACGGCGACGCTCACCGACTGGCTCATGCGGACGGTCCAGCACACCCCGCCGCCGCTCGCGAAATTCCATAAGCCGATCGTCTTCCGCAAGGCCGAGATGTCGTCGGTGCGCCCGCCGACCGTCACGATATCGGTCAATAAGCCGGACAGCGTCCATTTTTCCTACGAACGCTACCTGACCAACCGTTTTTACGCATCGTTCGATTACACGGGCGTCGCGGTGAGATTCCTGTTCCGGCGGTCGTCGAGATGAGCATAAGAAAGATCGTCGAGCGCCTCGTTTCCCTCGCGGGCAGATTTCTTTCGTATGTCGATGCGCGTCGCCCGCTCCGGGTCATCTGGAACACCCTCAAGGGCTTCGTGGACGATGAGTGCCTCGACCGCGCCGCCGCCGTGTCGTTCTATGCGCTTCTCTCGTTCATCCCGTTCCTCATCATCGTCGGCGCGATGCTGGGGCTTTTCATCGACCACCTTTCAACGCCCGACACGACCCCGCAACAACTCATCGCGACGGTACGGGGCTATCTCAAGATCATCATACCCTACCTTCAGGACGAGCAGGTGACCGGGTTCCTGTCGCTGTCGCGTCATACCGCGTCGCTCTCGACCATCGGCTTCCTGTCGCTCGCCGTCTCGGCGTCGCTCCTGTTCTCGACACTTTCCGACACGCTCAACCGGATATTCGGCACCAAGCCGATCCATTTCGTCTTCACGCGGCTCGTGGGGTTCCTCATCATTGTGGCCCTTACCCTGCTCCTGTTCTTCCTTCACTATTTCTCGGCGATGGTGCTGTCGGTGGTCACGCTCCTGCGCGACCAGTTCCCGGCGGTCCAGCCGGTCATCGATTTCCTGACCGGCAACGGTCTTTTGTGGAGCATCCCGCTCATCACCCTCTTCATCCTGCTGTTCTTCAGCATCCTCATTTACGCCTTCACGATGGCGGCCCGGATACACTTCGTGGCCGTCATCGGCGGCGCGCTCCTGTTCTCGGGGCTTTGGAACGGTGCGAAATACCTTTTCAATGTGTACATCACGAAACTCTCCTCCTACAGCATCGTGTACGGCTCGGCGACCTGGTTCGCCGCCGCGATACTGTGGGTCTATTACAGCATTCTGCTCTTGTTGCTCTCAATGGAATTCATCCGGGCGCTCAACGGCGAGATCGGCAGGAAGAAAGGGGACGCCGACTGAACCCTGCGGTCACTGCCCCGGCGCCTGTCGGCGGAGGAAATAGAACCGGTCGGGGCCGAAGCGGTCCTTGAGCATCCGGACGCGGTCCTCCGAAAGCCATACCATCCCCTCCAGATAGGCGGCCCACTTGATCTCGGGGAACAGTATCTTCACCGCGAGCGGCATCTCCGATTCCTCGACGGCGCTCCGCTCGCGGAGCCGTTTGATGAGATCGAGCGAGGCGTCGATGACCTCGCGCGGCGCCTCCAGCACGGCGCGGACGCGGCCTTCCGATCCCGTCGTCAGGTATTCGGTCACGGTGAGCACATCCTTGGCGATGTCCTCTATGACCGCCTCGATGCGGTCGATCCGTTCCTCCTCCATGTTCCGGACGATGCGCGGGGATATGCGGAAGGCGAGCGGGAGCGGGTGCCTGAGTTTGTCGACGAGCGGGGACGAGGCGTCGGGTATCCTGTTTATGACGAACTCGACGGCGGCGCCGACCCCCTCGATAACGCCGCGCAGGTAGTAGTCGCCGTCGCGGCCTTTCTGCGGTTTTATCTCGGTGGTCACGGTCCCCAGTATCCAGACCTTCTCGCGCGGCGCCCGGCCCGATTCCTCGATCGCCGAGAGGTATTCCTCGAGATCCTCGAACCCGAGATTGCGCGATTCGCGGGCGAAGTAGGCGGCGGGATGGTTAGAGACATAGGTGCCGAGCACCTCCCGTTCAAGCGCGAGGGTGTGGAAGATGTCCCACGCGGGGGTCGCGCGGTCGGCCGACCGGAGCAGCGACGCGTCGTCGTTCCCTTCGGGCGCCGACCCCCCGGCGGTGTCGGGCGACATGAGCGAGAAGAGCGAGGTCTGGCCGCAGACCTTGTCCTGATAGCGCTTTTCGCCCTCGCGGAGGGCGAAGGGGAGTATGGAGAACAGATCGCCGCGCTTCACGCCGGTGAGATCGAAGGCGCCCGCCTTGATGAGGAACTCGATGGCGCGGCTGTTGACCCGGGTCTGGTTGATGCGCGCGGTGAAGTCGCACAGCGAGGCGAAGGGGCCGTTCTTCTCGCGCTCCTTCAGTATCTCCTCGACCGCCCCCTCACCGACATTCTTGACGGCGCCGAGCCCGAACCGGATAGTCCCCTGCTCGATGGAGAAACTGAGTTCCGACCGGTTGATGTCGGGCGGCAGGATGGCGATGTCCATGGCGCGGGCGTCGGCGATGTACTCGAATATCTTAGCGGAATTGCCCGCTTCGGAGGATATCAGCGCCGCGAAGAACTCGCTCGGGAAGTGGGTCTTGAGGTACGCGGTGCGGTAGGCGAGGAAGGCGTAGACGGCGGCGTGCGATTTGTTGAAGCCGTACTCGGCGAACTTCTTCATGAGGTCGAAGACCCCCCGGGCGACGGCGAGGTCGATGCCTTTCTTGCGCGAGCCCTCGAAGAAATCGAATTCGGCCTTTTTCATCGCGTCGGCCTGCTTCTTGCCCATCGCCTTGCGGAGCGTGTCGGCCTGCCCCATCGAGAACCCGGCCATCGCGACCGATATCTGCATGACCTGTTCCTGGTAGACGATGAGCCCGTAGGTCTCCTTGAGTATCTCCTCCACGAGCGGGTGGTCGTACACGACCTCCTCGCGGCCGTGCTTGCGGCGGACATAGTTGGGGATGATCGCCATCGGGCCGGGGCGGAACAGCGCAACGGCGGCGATGAGGTCCTCGATGCGGTCGGGGCGCATCTGCTTTATCATCTTGCCGAACCCGACCGATTCCATCTGGAACACCCCTTTGGTGGTCTTCGTCCAGAGCGTCTTGTAGGTCGCGGGGTCGTCGAGCGGGATGCGGGCGATGTCGAACCCCGGCTGTTTGCGCCGGATGAGGTCCGTGGCGTGCTGTATCATCGTGAGCGTCTTGAGCCCGAGGAAGTCGAACTTAACGAGCCCCGCCTTCTCGACCATGTCCTTGTCGTACTGGGTGACCCGCGCGCCGTCCTTGTCGGTGAAGATGGGGGAATACTCCCAGATCGCCTTGTCGGATATGACGATGCCACCGGCGTGCTTGCCCGTCTGGCGGAACAGCCCCTCGATCTGGTCGGCGACCTCTATGATGCGGCGGTAGGTGTCGTTCGCGGCGATGACGGCACGCTCCTTTTCGTAGGAGGCGATGTCATCGAGGAGCGTCTTGACCGCCTGCTGGTCGGGGCCGGTCGCCTTGAGACGGGCCAGCGACTCTTTCAGCCGGTCCGCGTCGCCGGCGATATCGTCGGGGATGGGGTGTCGCGAGCGGAGGTCATCGAATAGCGCGCGGTTGTTCTTGCCCTGCTGGGGGTCGTGATAGAACTGGGGGCGCAGGAGTATGTCGAGATTGTCGGGCACCATCTTGGCGAGCCGGTCGGCGGTCGGCAGGTCGATGGCAAGGACGCGCGCGACATCGCGGATGGCCGCCTTCGCCTTCATCTTGCTGAAGGTCGCTATCTGCGCGACATTCTCGGCGCCGTACTTCTGCGTGACATATTCGATGACCCGTTCCCGCTTCTGCTGGCAGAAATCGACATCGAAGTCGGGCATCGAGGGGCGTTCCGGGTTGAGGAACCGCTCGAAGAAGAGCCCGTAGCGCAACGGGTCTATCTCGGTGATGCCGAGGCAGTAGGCGATGAGCGATCCGGCCCCCGACCCGCGCCCCGGCCCGACTGGGACCCCGTTCTCCTTCGCCCAGCGGATGAAGTCGGCGACGATGAGGAAGTAGCCCTGATAGCCCTTGGCCGATATGATGCCGCTCTCGTGGGCGAGCCGTTCCTCGTACCGTTCCCGTTTCGCTGACGGGATGCGTCCCTCGGCGATATGCCGGTCGAGCCCGCGCCGCGCACCGTCCAGCAGGTAATCGGTCAGCGGGACGCCGCCGGTGTCGTAGTGGGGGAGATAACTCTTGTTGAGTTCCAGTTCCAGTTGGCAACGCCCGGCGACAAAGCCGGTGTTGTCGATCGCCTCGGCGCAGAGCGGGGCGAACAGCCGCCGCATCTCCTCCTCGCTCTTCAGGTAGAACTCGCGCGATTCGTGGTGCATCCGGTCGGTGTCCTCGACCTTCTTCTTTTCGTTGATGCAGAACAGGATATCCTGCGCCTCGGCGTGTTCCGGGCGGAGATAGTGCACATCGTTGGTCGCGACGAAGGGTATGTCGAGTTCCCGGCCGATATCCATGATGAGCGGGTTGACCTCGTCCTGCTCCTTGATGCCGTTCACCTGCAGTTCGAGGAAGAAGTTGTCGGCGCCGAACAGTTCACGGTATTCGGCCGCTATCTGAAGCGCCCGTTTCTTGTTGCCGTCCTTGAGCGCTCGCGGTATCTCTCCGGCGAGACAGGCCGATGTGGCGATGAGCCCGCCGGCGTGCTCTTTCAGCAGTTCGCGGTCTATGCGCGGTTTGTAGTAGAACCCGTCGAGGTACGATTGCGACGAGAGGTACATGAGGTTGCGGTATCCCTCGCGGTCGCGGGCGAGCAGGACCATGTGGAACGCGTCCTGCTGGGAGACCCGTTCCTTGCGCGAGCCGCCGGCGATGTAGGCCTCCATGCCGATGAGGGGGCGTATGAAGCGCTCCTTCTTCTTTTTCTTGGTCGCCGGGTCCTCGACCTCGCGGAACGCCGAGAGATAGAAGTCTATCACGCCGTGCATGTTGCCGTGGTCGGTGATGGCGATGGCGGGCATGCCGAGGCGCGCCGCCTCTTTCATGAGCGCGGAAGGTCTCGTGAGGCCGTCGAGGAAACTATAGACGGTATGCACATGGAGATGGACAAAAGGCATGGGACTCCCCGGTCGGTTGTCGGACGGGGGCCATTGTATAGAACGCGCCGGGCAAGTAAAGGGGCCGGAACGGAATCATTGGGGAAAATCTTCCGGAGGGTGCTATTGCATTTATTTCACTAGGGGTTTAGAATAGCGGCGGTACTTCTTAGGGGAAGAGCCTATGTCCATTCGTCTTTTTATGACCATGATGCTGGGATTGTTCGCGATGTTTTACTCCGGATGTGACGGGCGATCTTCCGGGGGCGATCCCTCCCGCGACGAAGATGTTGTTCCGTCACCGGATGAGTACGGCAGTGGGGCGGCATGTGTCGATGCAACGGTTTCCTACGAAAAAGGGATCAACTCGCCTGACAGCATGGGGAGTACGATCATCATCCCGAAAGGAACGAAGGGGCGGGTCGTCGGTCAGTTCAATTTCGTGGCGGAAAACTGCGCGAAAAACGACTTCTTTTACTTCGTTTCCCTGCAGTTGAAAATACAGCGGGACGATCTCAATATCGTTCTGAAGAATATCGAGATCGTGTACGACAAGAACAGGAACGGCGCGGTCGACACCGACGAGCCGGTGATCGCCTACAAAGAGGTCGCCGACGCTACCGGCGTTTTTCTGATACTTGACCCGCAGAAGTCATCCTTTGCCGGTAGCGAGGAACATTATTTCGTCATCCGCGCCGATGTCGATTTCGCGGTCGACAGGGTGCCGGGCGGCGCTTCGTTCAGATTTATTATCGAAAGCGAGGATTCGTTCTCCTTTTCAGATGCCGGCGCGGCCAAACCGGACGGGACGGCGATCAACTTCGCCGACTTTCTCGTGGAACCGACCGAGAATTATTTCATCGTTACCCGGGGAGACAATGATCCCGTGCCGCCGGAAAGTCCCGTTGCCACGGAGGTGAATAAGGATATTCCCGTCCTGCAACTGCGTACCAAGGCGCTCGATGCCGCCAACCGTATCCGCCGCATCAGGATCGGCATCCCCTCCGACGACTATGTCACCTTCGGTAGTGGGATACGGTCGGTATCGATCTACCTCGATCTGGGGGGCGACGGCATTCTCGACCCCATGATCGAGGAGGAGCGGGTACCCATTGAAAAGATCGAAGAGTTCGACGACGAGTTCGATGTCACCTTCGAAAGCGAGGGCTTGGCGAATAAATTACACTACAGTGAAGGGCAGGAGATATTCCTCATCGTCAAGGCGCATTTCGGCTTGATGAGGAACGACAAGGCGAAGATCGAGCTCAATCGGGGGGCCGTGTTGCTGGAGAACACCTCAAAAAAGGTCGAGGGGTTGCCGGTTTTCTCAAAGGAATTTTATATTGTAGATCTTGAAGAATAACTCGGTTCCCGGAAGTACAAAAAGATAGTGGACGAGAATTCTTTTACCGGTCGTCGTCTTGCCGAGTTCGGTGGCAATGGCTATCGTTTTTTGGATTTCTTTTTAACGGTCGATTCGAGCAGTTCGATATCGGCGAGGTCTTTGGTGCGGCCGACGGCACGCTTATTCGCGATGATCTCATTGATCCCGATGAAGGGGACCGGTACGCCGCCATAGGTCGTCTTGCTCTTGTTACGGTCGGCCTCCTCCCACGAAACGCCGGTGATGGAAGTGAGAATGTCCACCCGAAGCGGCGCAACGCCGAGTTGCACCACCTGATCTGGTTCGCAGAAGTCAGCCGCTTTCAGGCCGAGCGAACTGAAACCGAAATCATCGAGCGCCGCAAGAAGCCGCTTCGCGTTCTCCTTCGTCGGCCGGACAAGCACATCGACATCGCCGGTAAAGCGCGGTACGCCGTGAAAGGCCATCGCATAGGCCCCGACGACGAGGTAATCAACGCCCCGCGCGTTTAACGATGCGAACAGTTCTTTGAATTCCTTTTGAGGTGTCGGCATACTGTGCCCTCAGAAGATCGACGGCGGCCACCCGCTCCTCGGGTGTCTTGGCAAGCCAGTAAAGCAGATCGGCCTTCTGCTCATCGACCGCGCCGAGTTTGTGTTTATGGACCGTTTTCTCGATCATGAAGGAACTTTACCGTCTTTCTGGCAGGTTGTCAAGCGATCCGATGCCCCTTTTCAGGTCCGTTCGGACGCGGTCTCGCCGAGTTCGGCGGCTATCGCCGTGCGAACGGCGGCGGCAAGGTCGGTGTAGGAACGGCCGTCGGGGCTCACCGGCGGCAGATATTTCACCGAAATGCGGCGGCAGGGACGCGGAATGATGGTGCCGCGCGGGAATGCCTCAAAAGCGCCGCGGATCGCCACCGGCACCACCGGGACCTTGAGTTCGCTTGCGAGTATCGCGAATGTTTCCCTGAAGTTACCGAGATTTCCGTCGCGGGTCCGCGTCCCTTCGGGGAAGATGATGATCGATCTTTTCTTCTTGAGCACCGCCGCCATCCGCGCCAGCGAATCGCGCAGATCGCTACCATCCTCCATGATGATGATGTTGTCGCGCCGCGCCAGATAGCGCCGCCACCACGCCTTGAAGTGCTTCCCCTTCGCGAAGAAGAAGGTCTGGCGCAGCAGAGTGTTCGCAAGCGGCGTGATGACGAACAGCCCGTCGATGAACGACTGGTGGTTCGCCGCGAGGATGAAGGGCGGATCGGGAAGATTCTCGCGCCCTTCGACGCGGAAGCGGAAATAGGTGCGTAGCCACAGGCGGAACATATTCTTCAGCAGGGTATGGAACCACGCGCTGCGCGGCAGATCTATCGAAAGATCGCGCATCAGCAGTTCCTTCCAGCCCACCGCCTGATCGGTCACCGTCCCGCGTCCCGCCGCCACCTTTTCGGCGAGCGTCCGCACCGTCACCGACAGTTCGCCGTCGGGGAGCGCGACGCCGCACGAAGCGCGGATGAATTCCTGCAGTTTGAGCCGCGAGAGCGAGTCGAGCCCGAGGTCTATCTCGATATGGTCGTCGGGATACGGTTCTTTGCCCGCCTCGTCGATGATGAATCGCTTTATCGCCTGATATTCCGGCGTATCGGGTTCGTCAACCTTGCCGCGCGGGCGGCGCGCCTCGGCCCCGAGTTCCGGCAGTTGGAACCGGCGCAGTTTGCCCAGCCGGGTGCGCGGCAGCGGATCGCTCGAAAGGGCGAAATGGAGCAGGCGTTTATAGGGGGTCGCCTTCTCGTTGTAACGCTGTATGACCTCGTACCGGAAATATTCGCGCAGGTCGCGTTTCGCGGCGGGTGGTACCTTCGCCGGATCGGGGAGGATGATGGCGGCGAGCGCGCCCTCCTTCAGGTAGACGCCCGCTTCGGCCACCGCCGGGAAATCGCGGCGCAGTTTCTCCTCCACCTCCTCGGGGTTCACATTCTTGCCGTTGGAAAGGACGATGATCTCCTTGACGCGGCCGGTGATGAAAAGATACCCGTCGCGGTCCAGATACCCCGCGTCGCCGGTGTGGAGCCAGCCGTCGCGGATGATCGCGGCGGTCTCCTCGGGACGACCCCAGTAGCCGCGCATGACATGGGGGCCGCGCACCAGCACCTCGCCATCCTCGATGCGCACGCTGTCGGGGAACAGCGGTTGGCCCGCCGCGCCGATGCGCGCCTCCCAGAGCCGCGGGAAGGTGATGATGGGGGCCGTCTCGGTCATGCCGTAGCCTTCGCAGACATCGAAGCCGAGCGCCGTGAGGTCGCGCGCCGTTTCGCGGCCGAGCGCCGCGCCGCCCGATATGAGGTGCCTGACCGTGCCGCCGAACCGCTCCTGTACCTTTTTGAAGACGCGTTGGGAGAGCGGCCGCCAGTTCAGCGCGCGGCAGAGTTTATAGAGCAACCATACCGGCGTCGAGGCGCGGAGCCGGTCCTGTATCCCTTTGAGTATCATCGCATAGAAACGGGGCACGCCGAGTATGATGGTGATGCGTCCGACCGATAGGGTGTCCATGATATCGGTCGGCGCGAGCGACGGGCAGTAGACGAGCGCCGCCCCGACATACAGCGGTGCGACCAGCGTCCCCATGATCGGGAATATGTGGTGGAGCGGCAGGAGCACCAGCACCCGTTCGTCGGCGGTGTAATAGGGCGCATCGACCGAAACGGCGCGGACATTGGCGAGCAGGTTCCCGAAGGTGAGCATCACCCCCTTGGGACTGCCGGTGGTGCCGGAGGTGTAGAGGATGAGGGCGAGCGCCTCGGGGTCGGTCGCCGGGAAGGGCGCCGGTTCACGCGACTCGCGTTCGGTGAGGCCGAGGTCGTCGAGATCGAGGATCTTGAGGGCATGCCCCGACAGCGCGACCGCCTCGGCGGCCCGGGCGGCGGTCTTATGCGAACAGAACAGGACCGTCGGTCGGCAGTCGGAAAGGATGTAGGCCACCTCGTCGGCGACCGACAGCGCGTCTATCGGCACCGGCACCGCGCCGATGCGCCACGCGCCGTACAGGGCGCAGGCCCACTGGGCGGAGTTCTCGGCATAGATGGCGACCCGGTCGCCCGGCGCGACCGCCATGATCGCGGCGTAGCGTTCGGTCTCGCTGAGGAGCCGCCGGTAGGAGAGGGTGAGCCCTTTGGCCTCTATCGCCGGTTTGGGGTGTTCCTTCAGGAAGACGAGGTCACCCATGGTGGTATTTGCCTCCCGATAGGATGGAGTATCCGCGGTATATCTGTTCGAGCAGGACGATGCGCGCCAGCATATGGTTGAGCGTCCACGGGGCGAGGGAAAGGGCTATCGATTCGCCGACATTCCCGAACCCGTAGGCGCCGCCGACGACGAAGGCGATGCTCCGTCCCGCGTCGCGTTGTTGGCCGAGTAGCGCGGCGAAGGCTTTGCTGTCAAGCCGTTTACCCTCTTCGCGTAGCGCGACGACATAAGCCCCGGCGGGGATGCGCCGGAGGAGTTGGGCCGTATCATCGGCGATGCTCGCGCTCTCCTTCAGTTCGATGATGTCGAGTTTCGCGAACGGTTCGATGCGATCGCGGTAGAAACGATCCATGTCGGCGAAGCCGCCGCTTTTCTTGAGTTTGCCTATCGCAAGGATGGTCAGGGCGCTCATGCCTGCCGGATCATCGCGCTGATGTCGACGCGCGGCGCCTTGGGCCAGAGCGATTCGAGGTCGTAGTAGTCGCGCAGTTCGTCGAGCATGATGTGTACGATCACGCTCCCGGCGTCCACCAGTATCCAGCGGGCATGCTGTTCGCCCTCCGAACTGGCGCCCGAGAACCCGGCTTCTTTGAGCACGCGCAGGGTGTGGTCGGCGAGCGTCCGGTTGTGTTGGGTCGAGGTGCCGGTGACCACGATCATGTAGTCGGTGTAGCCCGATGATGCCTCGATGGAGAACACCGCGGTGTTCACCGCCTTTTTCTCGTCGAGCGCCGTGATGATGGCGCGCAGTTTAGGGAGCAGTTCGGTCTCCGGCATGCCCGGGATCCTCCATGATGTTCTTGCCTGCCTCGAAAGAACGCCGGTGATATTCGGGGGAGAAGGGAGGCACCGTCACCTCCAGAAGCGCCTTGTCGGTCACCGTCCGTTCACCGCGGACGGTGAAGGCGACCTGTTCCCCGGAGAGCGTGAAGGCGAGATCGATGACCATGCGCCGTATCACGCGGTCGCGGTCCACCTCGATGTCGAGTGTGCCGGACACGCCGGTCAGGTCCTTGCCCGCGAGCATCGTTTTGATACGGTCGTTGTTCATCTCCTCGGCGCCGAAGGAATTCTGGAGGTAGCGTCGAGGAGGCAGCGGTTCGCGCGACATCTTGCGGTCGACGAACCGGATGGTGAGATGGCGTAACGATCCTTTCTCGGTGGTCGATGCGATCTCGGCCCGTTCGCGAAGCATCTCATAGAGGTCGGGTATCATGCGGAAAAGGGTCTCCTTGAGGAAGGTGTGTTCGCCGGCGCTGTAGGTCCGCACATAGTCGCCGCCCAGCAGTTTCTTGTAGAGAAAACCCTCTTTCCACACGAGGTCCCAGCCCTCGCTGTGGTTGTTGGCGTAGGAAAGATGAAAGTCGTTCGCCGCGTCGCGGGTGTAGAGCACCTTGTCGGAAAGATCGAGTCGCCGCGTTTCGTTGCCGGCCTTGCTTTCGGTGAGGAACGATATCTCCTGCGAGAAGCCGATCACGGAAGGATGCTGTTCGAAAAAGGAGAGCGGGGCGAAGAGGAGTTTTTCGGTCTCGTCGAGCGACACGAAGAGTTTGCCCTCGTTGATGTCCGGTCGGTACTCGACCGTGTCGGTGAAGCGCCAGCGGCTCTCGGTCGGTCGGTCCGACTTCCCCGAACAGGCGACGATGACCGTCAATACGGTGATGGCCGCCAGCGCGACGGAGAACGGTCTCATGCCTCCTCCTCGGCGAGCATCTTCGCCGGTTCGAACGGTCGTCCGCCGATGAACATCCGCCGGACATGATTGTGGGCCATATGGTAGATCGGGTAGAGCCACGAGCGGCTCTCCATCACGATGAGGTCACCGGCCTTGCCGACCTCGATGCTCCCGCGATCCCGTTCGCGCCCTATCGAGGCCGCGCCGTTCAGCGTGATGCCGCAGGCCGCCTCTTCGGGCGAGAGCGACAACTGGGTCGTGCCGAGACTCGCCGCGAGCGGCAAAAAACCGCACATGCAGGAGCCGGGGTTGAAATCGGTCGCGAGCGCCACGCGGACGCCGGCGTCGGCCATCCGGCGGGCCGGGGCGAAGGGGAGCCGCGAGAAGACCGAGGTTATCGGAAGCACCCCCGCGACGGTGCCGTTATCGGCCATGAGCCGTATCGCCGCGTCGGTCACCTCCTCGAGATGGTCGACCGAGGCGGCCCCCATACGCGCCGCGAGTTCGGTGCCGCCGAGCGCGTGGAACTGGTCGGCGTGCAGTTTGAGTTTGAAGCCGAGTTCCCGGGCGCGGGAGAGTATCCGCTCGGTCTCCGCGAGAGAGAAATAGCCTTCTTCGCAGAACACATCGACGAACTCGGCGAGTCCGCGGCGTTTCACTTCGGGCATCAATTCGTCGCACAGGAGCGAGATATAGCCCGCGTGATCGTTCCTGAACCGTTCGGGGTAGGCATGGGCGCCGAGCAGGGTCGGGACCACCGCCACCGGCAGTTCCCGCGCGAGCCGGGCCGTCACCTCGAGTATCTGTAGCTCGCCGGCCACATCGAGCGCGTAGCCGCTTTTCATCTCGATGGTCGTGACGCCGTACGCGGCGACCTGCAGGAGGCGCCGGCGGCTTTCGCGGAACAGATCATCGGCCGACGCCGCGCGGGTCTTTTTCGCCGAGTTGAGTATGCCGCCGCCCTTTGCCGCGATGTCGGCGTACGATGCGCCGCGCGCCTTCAGGGCGAACTCTTCCTCCCTCGTGCCGGCATAGACCAGATGGGTGTGGCTGTCGACGAGTCCCGGCCAGACGGCGCGACCACCGGCGCTCACGACGGCGGCGGCGAAGGCGGTCTCGTAGTTCGGTTCGCGCAGCGCGAGATCGGCCTGCCGCCCGACAAAGGAGATGAGACCGCGGTCATCGACCGCGACGCAGAACGGGCCTTCGGTGAGCGCCGGCGCCTGCGGTGAGGCGGTGAAAAGTTCGCTGATGTCGGTGAGGATGAGGGTGTAGGCCCGCGTATCGCGCACGATCAGGCGTTGAACAACTTGCCTAAATGCGCCGAAAGTCTGCTTATCTTGCGACCGGCGGTGGAGCGCTGGAGCACCCCCTTGGATACCGCTTTGTGCAGTTCCGATACCACCTTGCGGAACTTCGTCTCCGCCTCGTCCTTGTACTGGGCGAGGTTGGCGACATCGTCCGCCGCCTTCTCGAGAAGTTCCGAAAAGTGGCGGATATAGGTCTTGAGGCGCGATTTCATCGAGCGGTTATACAGGTTCCGTTTCTCGCTCGTTTTGATGCGTTTCTTAGATGACTTGTGATGAGCCAAACCGGTCCTCCTTCTGTAACGATGTTCTCAAGCACCGAAAAACAGTCCTTGTTATATGCGTGAACCGTTCCCTGTCAAGTTTTATCGGGGGCGCGGCGGGCCTGCCGCCGCATCATGAGCGCCGCGCTGAAAAAGAAGCCGGCGCTCGCGACGAACGGAGCAAGCACCCCTATCTTCAGGAGAAAATAGCCGAGTATGGGGACAAGCAGGCCGCGCAGGCCGGTCAGCGTCACATGGACGCTCATGAGGCGCGGTATCTCCTGCGGGGTCGCCGCGAAGTACATCGGCCCGACATTCCAGGTCAGCGTCACGCCCGCCATCGCGATGCCGAAGGCGGCGAACGACAGATAGAAGAGCGGCTCGGCCGCACCACGCAGGAACCACGCCGCGATGAGGAGCGTCGGGTAGGCGATGAGCGTGAAGAATGAGACCATGCTGAGATATACCGGATCGCGCCGGTCGAGCACCCTGCCGAGGAGCGGGGTGAAGATGATGAGGAATATGGCCGACATCACGCCGCGCCCGAACGAGACGACGCTGTAGGAGAGGTTCAGGTGGTCGACGAGCAGTATGGGCATCGCGGGGAGGACCACCATGAAGCCGGAGCCGTAGGTGAAAAAGGCGGCCTCGAACCGGCGGAACGGGGCGTTATCCCGCAGTGTCTCACGGGTGGTCGCGAAGCCGAGCAGGTCCTTGGGGGCTGGCGCCGCCTCGACCGTGCGCCAGTTGCGGAACGGCACGAGCGTGAGTATGAGGACCGATACGAACGCGACGACGCCGCTGCCACCGAAGGCGGTGATGTAGGCGGCGTGATTGAGGTCCATCCAGAGCCCGAACCCGTAACTGGCGGCGATGAAGAACACCTTTGCGATGGAAACGGTGATGCCATACAGTTTCCCGATCTCGCCGGGGCGGAAGTTCTCGCGCATGTAGATGCTCTGCACCGGCTTGAGCATCGCGACGCCGATGTTGAACAGGCCGAACAGGAGCAGGAGCGACACCGCGTCGTGCCAGAGAAAGAACAGGACGAGCGGCAGGCGGGTCAGCACCGCGACCGACCGGATGTGGCGGTAGATGCGGTCGGGATGCGCCGCGAGCACCTGCGAGAAGTAGACCGAAAAGAGCGACGAGGCGGGGTTGAGTATCGCGAAGAGCGTTATCGTGAAGGGGCTGGCCTGCAGTTCGCGCCGCAGGACGACCTCGGCGAGCACGAAGACGCCCCAGACGAATTCCTCGAACGACATGAAGGCGGCGTGGGAGAAAAAGGTCCGTTTGCGGTCGTCGAGCGGCGGCCGGAGGATGTCGAGGAGGAGCACCTTATTTCTTCCGCCGTTTCAGAATGGTCTTTGCGAGGCTTTCCAGCACATCGGACACGCCGGTCCGGTTGGCGATGTTCTTGACGAATATCGGGAGAGAGCCGCCCGGGTCGGTGTAGATGTAGTAGTCCACCAGCAGTTTGTCGGGCTCCACCTGACGGAAGATGTAGTAGCCCTTGTTTATCTTGACGCGGACATTGTCATCGGTCTCGGGGTGATCGGGGTGGGTCGCCGTTTCCCACCACAGTTTGGTCTCGTAGCGGCTCACCGCGTCGGCGCAGGAGCGGACGATGTAGTCGCGGTTGCTCGCGACCGGCGGCGACACGATGTTGTAGGACACATCGCATTTCTCGTCCTTCGACAGGACGACCGACTTTTTAATGTAGGGCATGTTCCCCGGATGGTTCTTGCGGTCGAAGATGATATCCACCGCCTCCTTGATGGTGCCGGTCATGATGGCGGTCGCCTTCACCTCCCGGATCTCGGTCCCCGGCACGGGACGGCTGTGGATGACGAGGTTCTCGTCGCTCCGCTCCTCCTTCCACGGGCCGCCGGCAGCATCTTGAGCGGCGGCGAGGATCGGCATCGCGATGAGGAGGAACATGACAAGCGGCATAGGCGTACCTCGCGTGACTTTTGGGCGACTGTATCAAAAAAGGAAAAGAAAGTAAAGAAGAAGATCAGCCGTTCGGAAGTTCTTGGGTCAGGGCCGCCGCGAGCGCTTCGTAGTCGGCCGGTTCGTTGTATATCTGCGCCGATATGCGCAGGGCCGAGCGACCGTCGGGGATGCAGGTGATCATCACCTCGATGCCGTGCTTTGCGTAGAGCCGGTTCATGAGCGGGTGGAGCCCGTTCGCCTCGAACGAATAGGGGAGTCCCGGGATCGGGATGGTCACCATCGAGCCGTTGAGTTCGCCCAGAACGGGCGCCTCGGTTTTGAGTGCCTTGGCTACGACCGGCGCCATATCCCCCGCCAGTTTGTTGTTGCTGGCCCGCAGTTCATCCCAGCCGCCCGGCAGAAGAGCGCCCATGAAGCGGATCGCCTCGCCGATACAGAGGAAAGGGGTCAGGTCGGCGGTGCCGGTCCAGTCGAACGCGGCGCGGAACCCGGCGCGGCCTTCAGGGGCGTAGAAATAGTTCGATATCGAGAGCGGGTAGGTCCGGCCCCGTTTCTCCGGGGCGACCCACAGGAATGCCGAACCGATCGGCGTGCAGAGCCATTTGTGGCAGTTGCCGGTGTACCACGCCGGGGCGATGGCGGTCAGGTCCAGCGCGGTCATGCCGGGGCCGTGGGCGCCGTCGATGAGCGTCGGGATGCCTTTCTTCTTCAGTTCGGCGACGATGCGGGCGACCGGCAGGATGAGCGCCGTGGAACTGGTCACATGGTCTATGAGGGCAAGTCGCGTATCGGGTGTCGCCGCCGCGACGATGCGCTCAACGATGTCGTCGGCCGATGCGGGCGGGTAGGGGATATCGACCATATTCACCGTCACGCCGAACTCCTCGGCGATGAAGGCGAGGGTGTTGCGGCAGGCGGGGTAGAGCAGTTTCGTCGTCAGCACCTCGTCGCCTTTTTCCCATTTGTGCGAACGGATGACGGCGTTCACCCCGGCGGTCGCGTTGGGGACGAAGGTCATCCCCTCGGGATCGGCGTTCACGAAACGCGACAGTTCGATGCGGACGGCGGTGAGCAGGTCGGGGGAGCGGCGGACGAAGAAATCGGTGGGCGATGCCTCCATCTCGTCCCGCAGGCGGCGCTGGTGTTCCAGAATGGCGGTCGGGCAGGCGCCGAACGAGCCGTGGTTGAGGTGTGTCTTGCCTTTGTCGAGCGGCCAGAGGTCTCTGAACGAATTGGTCATGGCGGACTCCGTGCTTCCCGTTCGGGGCATCCTGCCACAACCGGCGTCGCTTTGCAATCCTGCCGGTCGAAAAATTGACTTAAGTCCCGGCGGCCGTTATAAGGTGGCCGGTCTTTGTTTTCTTTTCGTTAGGTTCGCGTCGGCGTGACAAAAAAGAAGTTGGATCATCGGGCACTCGCCCGCCAGATATCCGAAATTGAGAACGACCGCGACGCGGCCGAAACGACGCTCGCCAAACTCTACCGCGACCCCGATAATGTGCAGGTCATCGGCATCACCGGCCCCCCCGGCGCCGGGAAGAGTACGCTGGCCGACTGCGTCATCGGGAAACTGCGCGCCGAAGGGAAGACGGTCGCCGTCGTGGCGGTCGACCCGAGTTCTCCCTTCACCGGCGGCGCGATACTCGGCGACCGCATCCGCATGTCGGCCCACGCCGACGATCCCGGCGTCTTCATCCGCAGTATGGGGAGCCGCGGGAGCCTCGGCGGCCTTGCCCACGCCACTTTCGATGTAGTGAACCTGCTCCGTTCGTCCGGCTTCGACGCGGTCATCGTCGAGACGGTCGGGGTGGGGCAGAGCGAGATAGATGTCCTCGCGGTGGCCGATACGGTGGTGCTGACGCTCGTACCGGGGCTGGGCGACGATGTGCAGGCGCTCAAGGCGGGCATCATGGAGATCGCCGACATATTCGTCATCAATAAGGCCGACCGCGACGGCAAGGAACGGCTCGTGGCCGAGATACGGATGATACTCGAACTCAACCGCGATCGGTTCGACTGGGTGCCGCCCATCTGCGAAACGGTGGCGACCGAACAGCGCGGCATTGACGGTCTGATGGAACAGGTTGCACTTCATGCCGCCTATGTCCGCGACCATCGCGAAGCGGTGCGGCGGCCGAAACTGGCCCGGCAACTGGAAAAAATGGCGGCGGACCGGATAAGCCGCGATATCCTTGCAATTCTCGGAAACGGCGATAGGTTCACCGCATGGATGGACGATATCGTCGCCGGCAGAAAGAACCCCTATCAGGTCATGCAGGAGATCGGCAACTATATTTCGGTTCGCAAGGAGGCATAACATGAAGAAGATCAATCACGTCGGTATCGCCGTCGAGAAGATCGACGACTACATCGCCTTTTACCGCGACACGCTCGGCCTGCCGGTCGAAGGGACCGAAACGGTCGAGGAGCAGAAGGTCAAGGTGGCCTTCCTGACCATCGGCGACACCCGCATCGAACTGCTCGAACCGACATCGCCCGAAAGCCCCATCGCGAAGTTCATGGAGAAAAAGGGGCCCGGCGTTCATCACCTTTCTTTTGAGGTCGATGATCTTACCGCCGAACTGGCGCGGATGAAGGAGAAAGGGGTGAAACTCATCGACGAAACGCCGCGCTGCGGCGCCCACCATACCAAGATAGCGTTCATTCATCCCAAGGAATCGAAGGGCGTTCTGGTCGAACTGACCGAATCGGGAACTCATTAAACATAGGGAGTTACGCGCATGGTGACCATCGAAGAAAAACTGGCGCAGTTACGGGCCAAGAAGGAACAGGCGAAACTCGGCGGCGGCGAGAAGCGCATCGAGGATCAGCACAAGAAAGGCAAATACACCTCGCGCGAACGGTTCGCCAAACTGCTCGATCCGGGCAGTTTCGAGGAACTCGACTGTCTGCGCTCCGACCGCAAGGAGGGGAGTCCCCTCGGTGACGCGGTAGTGACCGGCTACGGTACCATCGACGGCCGCAAGGTCTTCGTCTTCGGGCAGGACTTCACCGTGAGCGGCGGATCGCTGGGCGAAGTGGTCGCGGCGAAGATATGCAAGGTGATGGACCTGTCGCTCAAGACCGGCGCGCCCTGCATCGGCCTGAACGATTCGGGCGGCGCCCGCATTCAGGAAGGTATCCACTCGCTCTACGGGTACGGCGAGATATTCAAACGCAATGTCCTCGCGTCGGGAGTCGTGCCGCAACTGTCGGCGATCTATGGCCCCTGCGCCGGCGGCGCGGTCTATTCGCCCGCCCTTACCGATTTCGTCTTCATGACCAACACCAATTCCTATATGTTCCTGACCGGTCCCAATGTCGTCAAGACGGTCACGCACGAGAATGTGACGGTCGATCAACTCGGCGGTGCGCAGGTCCACATGACCAAATCGGGTGTCGCCCATTTTTCGCACGACACCGAGGATGAATCGATCGCGGCGATACGGGAACTGTTCTCCTACCTGCCCTCGAACAACATGGAAGAGCCGCCGCGCGTCACCTGTACCGATCCGGTGGACCGGATGGACGAAGAACTCAACACCATCGTGCCGCTCAACCCGAACAAGGGCTACAATGTCAAGGATGTCATCCGGATGATATTCGACGACGGCAAATTCTTCGAGGTCCAGCCGCTCTACGCGATGAGCATCGTCGTCGGCTTCGCGCGGCTGAACGGCCGCACCGTTGGCATCGTCGCGAACCAGCCCAATGTGCTGGCGGGCGTGCTCGATGTCAACTCCTCGATGAAGGGGTCCCGCTTCATCCGGTTCTGCGACTGCTTCAATATCCCGCTCATCACGCTCGTCGACACTCCCGGCTTCATGCCCGGCACGGTGCAGGAGTACGGCGGGGTCATCAAGCACGGCGCGAAGATGCTCTACGCCTACAGCGAGGCGACGGTGCCGAAACTCGCGGTGGTCATGCGCAAGGCCTACGGCGGCGCCTACATCGTGATGAGTTCCAAGCACCTGCGCGGCGACATGAACTACGCGTGGCCGACGGCGCAGATCGCTGTCATGGGCGCGAAAGGGGCGGTCGAGATACTTAAGCGCAAGGAGCTCGATGCGGCCGCCGACAGGGCGAAGTTCATCGCCGAACAGGAGGCCGAATACGCCGAGAAGATAGAGAACCCCTACATCGCCGCCCAGCACGGCTTCATCGACGACATCTTCGAACCGAAGACGACCCGCGCGCGGCTCGCCAAGGCGCTGGAGATGATGAGCACCAAACGGGACGATCTGCCGCCGAAGAAACACGGCAACATCCCGCTGTAACGGAGGGTGAGATGACGATATCTTCCACGATTATCGCCGCCGCCGCGGTCGGCCAGTTCTCTCCCCGCGAGATGGCCACCATAGAGATCCTGCCCTTCATCGGGATCGGTGTCGTCATTGGCGGTCTGGCGCTCCTCGCCGTCATCCTGACGCAGTTCGACCGGTTGAACGGCGCGCGGAAAAAGGCGCCGGCCGTTGTTGCTCCCGGCTCCGAGAAGTCTTTGCCGGGACAAGCCACCGTGGCAAGCCCGACCACCAGCGTCGACGAGGATGAGTCTGCGGCGGTCGCCACGGCGATAGCGCTCTATCTCCAGCAGAGTGCAGAGCCGATAGCGATCACCGAGATACCGCAGGATCATCATTCGACCCCGTGGATAGACTTCGGCAAACAGTATCAGCAATACCGCTTTCACAGATGGCAATCTTCCACCAGAACGAGGTAAGACGATGAAAAAGTATGATCTGAAGATAAACGGCAAGGACTACAAGGTCGAGGTGAAGGAATTCGGCGCGAAGAGCGCGAAGGTCGAGGTGAACGGCAAGCCCTTCAGCGTCGACATCTCCTATCCGGCCGGTGAGGTTGCTCCGGCCATTCCCCGTCCCGTCGCGCCGAGAGCGGCTGCGGTCGCTCCGGTCGTGCAGGCGGCGCCGGCTCCGGCGGCGGTCGCGGGTAACAGCGTCAACGCTCCGATGCCGGGACTTATCCTCAAACTCCTCGTCAAGGTGGGCGACAAGGTCGCGGTCGGCCAGAAGGTCGCCGTGATGGAGGCGATGAAGATGGAGAACGACATCAACACCACCTTCGCCGGGACCATCGCCGAGATACGGGTGGCCGAAGGGGCCAATGTCAAGGAGCATGATCCGCTTATCGTCATTGCGTAGGAGTCCGTCATGAGATCGATCCAGATACCGCTCGCCGCGATCCTTATCCTTTTGTCGGTATCGCTGGCGGCGCAGGAGACGCAGTTCACCGGCACGGCGATAAACGGCTCGCTGGTGAAATTGGATATCCGTTACCAGACGCTTGGCGGTGACGGTCAGCCCACATGGGTCGAACGGCGCGAGAACGGCGCCATCGTCGCATGGGACGACACGAAGAAGGAATATCTCATGGTCACCTCGCAACGGGCGGTCGTTCCCGAAGAGGACCACATCGATATCTTCATGCCCGACGGGAAGAACTACCGGATGACGCTGACCCTCCCCGACGGTGCGACGCTCGAACTCGACCACACGGCCCTTATCGTCGCCGACAACGGGGTCGCCTTCGTGAACTTCACGGGTGAGGCGGGGCGTTATCCGCTCGCCATTCCCGGCGAACAGGTGGGCAGTGTTCAACTCGAGAACTCGCTCTACATTACCAATTTCAAGAGTCGCTACAACATCACCCCGCTGTTCATCGACTTCTCGCTCCGTTCGTCGGGTACGCTGGAATATTACATAGAGAAGAACCGTTCTTTCCTTTCGAAATTCTTCAACACCACCGCGCTCGCCCATTTCACGCTCGGCAATATCGTGATGATGGTCATCGCCTTCTTCTTTCTCTGGTTCGCGATAGGAAAGGGCTATGAACCGCTCCTGCTTTTGCCCATCGGCTTCGGCATCCTGCTCGGCAACATTCCCTCGGCGGCCGGCGTCCAGATAGGCGTCTATGATCCCGGCTCGGTGCTTAATTATCTCTATTTCGGCGTACTCAAAGGCATCTATCCGCCGCTCATATTCCTCGGTATCGGCGCGATGACCGACTTCTCCTACATGATAGCCAACCCGAAACTGGTCCTGCTCGGAGGTGGCGCGCAACTCGGCATTTTCATGGCGTTCCTTATCGCGATATTCCTCGGGTTCAACCTGCAGGAGGCGGCATCCATCGGCATCATCGGCGGCGCCGACGGTCCGACGGCGATATTCGTCACCGGCCTCATGGCGCCGTATCTGCTCGGCGCGGTCGCGATAGCGGCCTACTCCTACATGGCGCTTGTCCCGGTCATTCAGCCGCCGGTCGTCAATCTGCTGACGACGAAGAAGGAGCGGCTCATCCGGATGAAGCCGCCGCGTGTCGTCTCCAAACGCGAGAAGATAATGTTCCCGATAGTCGCGGTCGTCGTCTGCACCATCATCGCCCCCGGCGGCCTGCCGCTCATCGGTCTGCTTCTCCTTGGTAACATCTTGAAAGAATCGGGGGTTACCGACCGTCTTGCCAAGACGGCGGGCAGTTCGCTCATCGACATCGTGACGATACTCATCGGCCTCACGGTCGGCGCCTCGACCTCGGCGCAGACCTTCCTGACCGGCAAGTCGGTCATGATCTTCGCGCTCGGAGCCCTTTCGTTCATGTTCTCGACGGCGGGTGGCGTTCTCATCGCGAAATTCATCAATCTGTTCCTGAAAGAGGGGAACAAGATAAACCCGATCATCGGGTGCGCCGGCGTTTCGGCGGTGCCCGACAGCGCGCGGGTCGCCCAGCACATGGGCCGTCACGAGGATCCCGAGAATCACCTGCTCATGCACGCCATGGCGCCCAATGTGGCGGGCGTCATCGGGTCGGCGATCGCGGCGGGTATCCTTCTCGGGCTTATTCCGCACTAAGAACCGCTTCGTTCTCCTTTAAATCTCTGCGTTGACTTCGCCTCGACTGCCTCGACATAGCTAACTATGCCTTCGTTGTCTGCGGCTCGTCGCCTTGATCTTTTTTGGATAACGAAGCGGGGGTAAGAGAATGAAGGGTTATTTCAGCAGTTCGTCGAAGATCGTCTGGCGGAATTTGCGGAGCCGTTCCTTCATCTTCGGCTTGTCGGCGGTAGGGTGGGTGCGATTCGTCAGCACGACGATGATGCGGTCTCGCGCAAGGTCTATCAGGAAGGCGGTGCCGGTGTAGCCGAGGTGACCGCGCATCCCGGCGGTGGCGGTCAGTCCGAAGTTAGATTCGGGCGGCTCGGGCCGGTCGAAACCGATCCCCCCCTCGACGAAGGCGCGGTACCACGGTATCTTCAGCAGGTGCGAGAGCAGTTGGCCGACCGCCTCGGCGGTGCCGAACAGCCCCGCGTGCCCGCAGACGCCGCCGATGAGTTGGCAGTTCTCGTCCTCGACATTGCCGTGGTTCAGGATGCCGGTCTGGGGCGAGATGCTGGTCGCCGCGACCGCCGACAGGTCGATGCCGTCGGTCAGGTATATCGGCGGCAGGCCGCGATACCCGATCGTCGCGAGCGTATCGGCATAGAAGCGGTCGAGCGTCGCGCCGGTCACCCGCTCGACGAGGAACCCGAGCAGGAGGTAGTTAAGGTCGCTGTATTGCGCCGGGCGCTCCTTGGGGAACTCGGCGGCATACTTCACGATGGCCGTCTTCCGTTCCTCGATGGTCTGGATATCGCGGTATTTGAAATACCACGCATCGTAGGCGGGGAGTCCCGATGTGTGCGAAAGGAGGTCGATGACCCGTATCGGTTTCAGCAGTCCGGGAAGTATCGCGGTCGCCTTTTCTTCGGGGTCGAGTCTTTTCTGCGCGATGAGTTGACCGACCATCGCCAGCGTCCCGAGCGGCTTGGTGAGCGAGGCGAGGTCGAACAGCGTGTAGCGGGTCACCTCGTCCTTCGGCTCGAAGGAGGTGAAGCCGTCGTGCAGTTCGAGCGTCATGTCGCCCTTTTCGAAGACCGCTATCTGGACGGCGGAAAAAAGACCCTCGTCGCGGCTTTTCGTTATCGTCTCGGCGAGCGTCGGCGGCGCGGGTGGCTCCTGCCCGGCGGCGCAGAGTGAGAAAAGAAGGATGAGAGTCAGCGTCGTTCTCATAAGGCGATACTAGCGGGTGAAGGATGGAGCGTCAAGTTTGACCCGTTCCCACATGAACTCTTTCTCCATGCAGAGATAGAGCGGCGGTTCGGGGATATATTTTTGTATCGTTCCGGCGATGGCGCGGTAGAACCGGGCGCGGACCGGCGCGAGGATCCGCAGTTTGTGGTCGTCGGCCGACGGGAACATCTCGCAGAGCGTCAGTTCGGAGGCGGGCCAGCGGCGCCGCATAAGGGCGGTGAGCGACAGCGAATGGCGCAGGCCCCCCATGCTTATCCACGCGATCTTTTTCGGGTCGAGCGCCGTCAGCAGGCGATCGCAGAGAGCCCGGTAGTCGCCCAAGAACTCGTCGCGCATCACGATCGGGTCGAAATGGAGCGCGACGCGGCCTCCTGCCTGTTGAAAACGGACGGCGGCGGCGATGCGGTCCGCCATCGGGGCGGTGTGGCGTTCGTCGGTCGCGTGGAAGCGGTCGATGTTGACCGACAGGCCGATGACGAGGTCGGCGGCGGGGTGGCGTCCCTTCGCGGCGATGAGGTTATCGACCATCGCCGACTTGGTCTTGAACTCGAACGAGATGCGCTCCTCCCAGCCGTTGCGCGCTATCATCGCGGTGAAGAAGCCCGATTCGTCGAGCAGATCGTCCAGCGCGAGGCTGTCGGCCAGTTCGCCGGTCCCGACGCGCAGATGGCGGTGGCTTTCCAGATAGGTCCTTATTTCCGTTTCCACCGACTCACGATTCACGAAGACCGAGATGAACGGATTGTTGCCGATGAGGTGCTGGAGGATGCAGTAGGAACAGTCGTAGGGGCAACCCGACACGCTCTGGATCGTAAAATAGCCGCAGCAGCGGTAATCGGCCCCCGATGGACAGCGGCACGCGGTCAGGAACGGCCCTTTCTTCTCGGTAAAGAAGAGGGTCGCCTTGGCGGCGGGGAAGAGTTCCTCGGGCGGGAGCGGCAGGAGTTCGGCGAGCAGTTCATCCTTGGTAAGCCGCTCGACCGGCAGGCCGAAATGGGCCGCCGCCTTTTCGGCGAGCGTCAGGTCGTTCAAACGGCTGTCGGCGACGATGCGGCGGATGGTCACTCGGGGCCGCCTAAGATTTCTTTGATCTAGGGGCGAGGCGCCGCTCGCGGCCGAGTTCCAGCGCAAGTTCCTTCTCGGTGGGCAGATAAAGCATGTACTTTGAAGCGAAAAGTTGTTTTCTTTCTTTAAGCACTGAGTATTTCGCGATGGTTTCGTTCTTCTTGGCGCAGAGGATCAATCCGATCGTCGGATTATCGCCATCGGTCAGATACTTGTCGTCGAACATCCGGACATAGCTATCCATTTGTCCGACATCTTGATGCGTCAGCTCGCCGACCTTCAGATCGATCAACAGATAAAACTTGAGGATACAGTTGTAAAAAACCAGATCGATATAGAAAAAATCGGAGTCGAACTGCAGCCGTTTCTGACGACCGACAAAAGCGAAGCCTTTACCAAGTTCCAAGAGAAAGGCTTGAAGGTTGTCAATGATGGCCCGTTCGATGTCCGCTTCGTGCAGGCGTTCGGAATCGGGTAGCCCGAGAAAATCGAGAACATAAGGATTCTTCAGTGCGTCTAATGGTGTGACCAGATTCTGCCCGCTGCGGGCCATATCCATCAAACCAGCCTTGTCGCGACTTTTCAGTAGGCGCGCGAAAAGGAATGTGTGTATCTGTCGTTGGAGATGTTTGACATCCCATCCCTCTTTTTCCGCCTCTATCTCATAAAAAAGTCGTTCGTTGTCATTCTCAACGGACATTAATGATTGATAATGCGACCAGCCCAGAAGTGGCGAAAACCCCATTGGTTTAGAAACCGTTCTCACTGCTGACGACAGGTCATTTAAAACGCCAGATTGCGTATGGCGAATCGGGCTGTCCGACAATTCGCCAGATCCGATCTGGCGAATCTCCGGTTTTCTCTCCGCGTAGAGCATGTAGAAGGTTCTGAAATAGCGCAGGTTGGTGATAGAGAATCCGCGTCCGTATCTGTTCTTCAGTTGAGCGGATAGTTGTTCGATGACCTGTTTACCGTACTCGGCACGCTCTGAACCGCCCTGCAACTCTTGAACGATCTCGCGACCGATGAGCCAGTAGGCGATGACCATGTTGCTGTTGACGGCGCGGACCACATTGGCGCGGGCTTGGTCTAGGATGGATGCGACCCGGTCGAAAAGTGCGCCGGGGGCGGGTTCCATGAGTTTGCCTGTATTCGCGGCCCCTTTTTTCTTCATCAGGTCTCCCTCCCTGAAGCGATCTTGGGGTGATGCTAGCCGCGAACGGCGGGAAGGTCAAGTTTGACCGGCAGGCCGAAACGCGCCGCCGCCTTTTCGGCGAGCGTCAGGTCGTTTAAACGGCTGTCGGCGACGATGCGGCGGATGGTCACTCGGTCAATTCCCTGACTATCTTCTCCACCATCTCTTTTTCGCGGTCGAGGGCCGCGAGGCGTTCGGTGAGGTCGGCGGCGCTTTTGACCGTGAACGAGAGCGTCACGGTGTCGCCCTCGGCGTAATCGGGGTAGGTGAGGGTGGCGCCGGTCTTCGCCTTGAACGAGGCGGCGAGCGCGTTCAGCCGCTCCTTCTTCGCGGTCCAGAGCGGATAGCGGAGCGCCTCCAACCGACGCGTCAGTTCATCGAAATTCTCCAGCGGATGGCCGGGCCGACCGAGCAGTTCTGAAATACCGACCTTCTCCAGCACCGCATCGGGGCTGATGCCGTCGCGGCGCGAAATATCGGTCAACAGTTCTATGGCCCGGGTCCGGGCGTTCTTCTTCGGTTTGAATTGATCGAGGAGATCGAGGAAGGAGGCCATGCTACTTGAGCATCTCGGTGCCGGTGAAGGAGCGGTAGGGGGAGAGTTGGTCGAAGATGAATGTATACTCTTTGCTGTTATCGCAGATCGTCTCGGCCACGATCTTGCCGAGTCCCGGCCCCAGCATGTAGCCCTGACCGCACATCCCGACGAGGTTCAGCATATTCTCCGCCTCCTTGGTGTAGCCGACTATCGGGAAGCCGTCGGGCGTCATCGGGTAGAGGCCGCGCCAGGTGCGGCGGACGCGGATATTGCGGAGCCGCGGATAGAGTTCGAGCATCCGGCGGACGCAGAGCGGCAGGAACTCGGAGGTGTTGTCGATGTCTTTGCCGTAGAATTTCGGGTTAGGAGTGATGCAGAAGATGATCTGGCCGCCCGCCGCCTGATAAAAATAGTAGTTGTCGCTGTGGCCGTCGGGACGGATGTCGACCACCATCGGCTCGAAGAAGCGCTGGACCGGTTCGGTGATGCCCCCCTCGTGGCTGTCGGGATAGACCGGCAGGTCGGCGCCGACGAGCTGTCCCACCTTGCGGGCGTCGCCGCCGGCGGCGTTGATGATGAGTCCCGCCGAGAAGGTGTTCTTGTCGGTCTTGACCGAGAGTATCTTGGTCTCTTTCTTCTCGAAGGAGAGGACCGTCTCGTAGAAATAGAAATCGACCCCGGCGTCGCAGGCGAGTTTGTAGAAGGCGCCGGTGGTCTTCAGCGGCGAGGCGAAACCGTCCTCGGGTGAATAGGTGCCGCCGCGCAGGCCGCGCGGATTGATGCCGGGGCAGAGGCGCTGGACCCGTTCGGCGTCTATCCAGTCGATGTTGAGGCCGAACTTGTGCTGGACCTCGAGCAGCGTTTTCAGCGACCGTTCCCGTTCGGTGTCGTAGACCGGGAACATATAGCCGCCCTGATGCCAGTCGATATCGAGGCCGTGCTCTTTGTGCATGGCGCGGACGATGTCGAGCGAGAGCTGGCAGATCTTTATCTTGGCCGGGTCGGAGAATGTCGCGCGGATGCCGCCGATCGCGGCGCGGTTCTGACCGCGGCCGGTCGATGCGTGCTTCTCGACGACCGCCACCTTCTTCCCTTTCTTCGCCAGATAGAGCGCCACCGGAACGCCGACCGAACCGCCGCCGATGACGAGGATATCGTAAGTCTTCATGTTATTCTCCCTCCGTCTCGTTGATGAGGGCGGACATCGGCGTCTCGACCGACAGCGGCCGTATCGATCCTTCGGCGACGGTCGAGAAATCGACCCCGGCTGCCCGGAAAACGCGCGGGAACTGCACCGAACAGGTCTTCGAGCCGCAGGCGCCCATGCCGACCCGTATCTGTTTGAGTTGGTTGATGTCGCGCACCTTGTGCTCCTTGATGAACTTCACCACCTCGCCGAGCGTCACCCGCTCGCAGCGGCAGACGATGCCGTTCTCCGGCAGATGGTCGAGCACCGGTTCGGCGAGCGGACGGGTCTCTTTCTCATCCTGTACGCGGATGCCGGCCGCCAGCGCGGCGTTTTTCAAGGGCATGCGGACCGTGACGAGCGTCGTGCGGTATTTCTTATTCTGCTGGAGTTTGACCACCTCGGCCTTTTCGATCTCTTTTCCGTCGATATCGGTGAGCGTCACTTTGTCGCCGACCTTGAACGATGCGAGGTATTCGTGCGGCAGCATCACCTCGGCCGTCTTATCATCGACCTTCCGCGCCAGCGTTATCGCGAGCCCCGGACAGGCCGCCACGCAGATGCCGCAGCCGATGCACTCACCGGCGAGATAGGGGACATCCATGATGGTGCCGATCTTGTCCTTCAGTTTTATCGCGCTTTTCGGGCAGACGGTGGTGCAGGGGTTGCACGGGATCTCTTCGAGGCAGGTGAAGACCGGCTTGAACTTGTCGGTCAGTGCCACGCCGTCAAGCGGGAAGACCTCGCCGGGCTTGCTTTTGAGTACCTCGGCCTTTTTCAGCCAAGTGTCGTCGATGATCACATCCTCGCCGAGCAGTTTTGCCATCTTAAGCCCCGCGATGCGGCCGCCGAACATGGCGCTCGACGCCTCGGCGATCTCGTCGGCGTCGCCCGCCTTGACCACCTTGAACTCGAACCGTTCGGCCATATCGTAGAATTCGTCGGCCGGGGTGAGCCCCGCCGCGATGAGGAGCGTATCGACCGCGAAGGTGCGCGCCGTTTCAAGGATCGGGTTCCACTGTTTATCGACCTCGGCGACCGTCACCCGTTCGACCTTCCCGTCACCGGCGGCCGATAGGACCGTAGTGTTGAGGTATATCGGCACCCCCATGCGCCGGATCTTGTCGGCGTGGACCTTGTAGCCGCTTATCTCGCTTGCTATCTCGACGATGCCGGCGACATTGATGCCCGCCTGCAGGGCGTGGTAGGCGGCGATGAGGCCGACATTGCCCGACCCGACGATGAGCACCTTCTGGGCCGCCCGCACCAGATCACGGTTGACGAGCGTCTGGAAAGCTCCTGCGCCGTAGACGCCGGGAAGGTCGTTGCCGGGGAAGACGATGGACTTTTCCCGCGCGCCGGCCGACACGATAAGTCCCTCGAAACTAACGATGAGATAGCGCCGGTTGCCCACGAAGAGCCCCGCCTTGCGGTCCTTGTAGATGCCGACGACCGAGGTCTCGGGGTATATCGTGACATTCTTGTAGGAGCGCAGTTCCTTTTCGAGTATCTTGGCGATCTCGTAGCCGCGCGTTCCGGCGTAGCAGTCCTCCTCCGACCCGAAGAACTTGTGGGTCTGGAGCACCAGTTTGCCGCCGAGCCGGTCCTTGTCGTCGGCCAGCACGATGCGCAGGCCGAGTTTCGCCAGTTCGATGGCCGCGGTGAGGCCCGAGGGGCCGCCGCCGACCACCAGCACATCGCAGTTGATCACTTTCTTTTCATAGTCGCGCAGCGGTTCGTCGTCGGCCGGCAGGGCAGGGAGCCGGTCGAGCGTGCGGATGTCCATCCCGTCGCGCAACGGCGTCACGCACGATTTCAGGGCGTGGCCGTCGACTATGACGGTGCACTGAGAGCACTGGCCGTTGGCGCAGAAGATCCCCTGCGGCGCGCCGTCCTTGCGGTGTATCGAGAACCGGGTGATGCCGGCGGCGAAGAGCGCCGAACTGATCATCTCGCCGTCCAGACCGGTGAGTTTCGCGCCGTCGAAGGTGAAGGTGATCGGTCGTGTCTCCTTTTTCGTGTCAAGTACCGGATGTTCCTGAATGCGGCTCATAGTATATCTCCTCCGGGAAGCGTTGTCGAATGCCGGTTCTAACCTATGCGGCGTCTCCTAAAAGTCAACAAAAGGAGGGCGCGGCCGTTTTCTTTGACAATGGCAACGAAATCAGGCAAAATCGGTGCACTTTGCTTGCGAGGATGGTCGATGGAACGGAAGTTCAGACTGGTCAACGACGACCATGTGTACACCTTCGAGGAGATCGCCGAAAAGATAACGAACGGCGGACTTCTTAAGAGCGCCTACATATGGGAACCGTCACTCACCGATTGGGTGAAACTGAAGGACTATCCCGATTTTGCGCAGATATTCGCCGTCTATGAGGCGCAGGCCGAGGAATCGATGAAAAAGGCGCTCGGCACCGATGACGAAGCGATGGAGCGCAAACAGACGCGGCAACTGCTCTCCGATGTCTCGAAGGAGGAGCAGAAACTCGCGTTCCAACAGCGGCCCGTCGTGCGGTGGACCATCACCGCGCTCGCCTGCATCGCGATGCTCGGATCGACGGTCAAGGTGCTTTATACCCTGTTCCAGACAAAAGAGGGGCAGGAACTGCTCGGCACCGTCGTGGAAGAGATGCCGGCAGAGACCATAGATCTCGAGCGGGTCCGCATGGCATCGGGGGTCACGAGACTCGACGAGGTGAAGGGGATAGAGGTCAAAAAGGTCGAAAAGAGCCGTGAGAAGGAACTGCTCGCCGAGATACTCGCCGACATCAGGAAAGAGGAGGCACAGGAGCAGGCGCAACAACAGGCACCGGCCACCGCCGCCGGTCAGGCCGCGGCGAAGCAGGAGCCCCCGAAGAAACGGGCCGGGCTGTTCGACAAGGTCTCCGACGAGGAGATCGAGCAATTCCGCCGGTCGCTCCTCGCCAAGAAGACGGTCGGTCCGCAGAAGGAGATCGGTAAGACGGGCGCTGCCGAAAAGCCGGTCGAGATACAGGAGGAACTGTCGTCGAAGCAGATATCCAAGGTGGTGAAGGAGAACTCGAACAGCACCATCGCCTACTGCTACAACCGTTCGCTCAAACTCGATGCATCACTGTCGGGGAAACTCGAGGTGACCGTCAGCGTGCTCGGGAGCGGCCGGGTCGCCAAGGTCGAGACGAACACGCAGAAGTTCAGAGGGACCAACCTCGAACAGTGCGTCAAGGAGATGATAAAGAAGAAATGGACCTTCCCGCAGTTCAACGGCACCATCACCGAGGTGACGATACCGTTCCTGCTTTCTTCGGAATAGTTCCGGTCTACCCGTCGTTCTCTTTGCTGAGTTTCTCGAACGCGGCGGAACTTTCCTCCCACCGGCTCATCAGGGAGATCAATTCCTCGTCGAGACGGGCTACCCGTTTGCTCTGGAGTGCGATGTCGCCGATACCCTGCGCGAGTTTCGCCGTCAGCGCCGTCTTTTCCTCTTCGCGCTTGGCTATCTCTTTTTGGGTGCTCTCTATATCTTTCTTTAATTTATTCAATTTGTTGCGCAGTTCTTTGCGCAGGGCGTGATCCACCTTCCCCTTCGAGACCGGTCCTTCGACCGGCCGCCGGTCCTCGGCCTCGTCGAAGATGATGTCGTGGCCGTACATGTTCAGGTATTCCTGATAGGTGCCGGGGAAGTTGACCATGTCGCACCGACCGCGGAAATAGACGACCGAGGTGGCGAGCGCATTGATGAAATGCGAGTCATGCGAAACGAAGACGATGGTGGCGTCTATCTCCTGCAGGGTCCGCAGGAGCACCTCCTTCGAGTCGATGTCGAGGTGGGTGGTCGGCTCGTCGAGGAGCAGCAGGTTGCCGGGGCTCAGTATCATCCGGATGAAGGCGAGCCGCACCTTCTCGCCTCCCGAAAGGACCGATATCCGCTTGTCCCAGTCGTCCTCGTAGAACAGGAAACAGCCGAGGAGCGTCTTGACCTTCCCCATCATGTCGAACCCGGCGATCGATTCGACGAAGCGGATGACCGTCATGTCGGGCGGCAGGAGCGTTATCTCGTGCTGGCGGAAATAACTTATCTCGATCTCCTTGCCCAGTGTGCAGGAGCCGGCGGTCGGCTCTATCTCGCCGCCGAGGATGTTCATGAGCGTCGATTTGCCGAACCCGTTGCGGCCGAGGAGCGCTATCCGTTCCCGTCGCGTGATGATGCGCTTGTAGTCGTCGATCACCTTGAGGTCGCCGAAACGGTGGCCGAGCCCCTGCATCTCGGCGACGATCTCGCCGCCCCGCTTGGGGGGCGGAAGGCGGAAGGTCATCGTCGGCGGAGTGCGCGGCAGGACGATGAGAGAATCCTTTATCTTTTCAAGTTGCTTCAGTTTCGACTGGGCGAGCGCGGCAGTGGCGGCGTTGTACCGGTTCTTGTCGACAAAATCCTGCAGGCCCCGTATCTCGTCAAGTTGTTTGTCCCGCTGTTTGGCGAGCACCGCGACCCGTTGCTCCTTTTCGACGATATAGTAGTCGTAGTTGCCGCGGTAGATGCCGACCGAGCCGCCGTAGACCTCCCAGGTCTCCTCGACGACGCGGTTCAAAAAGTCGCGGTCGTGCGAGACAAGGAGCGCCTGTCCCTCGAAGTTGAGGAGCCACGAGGCGAGGAAGTCTATCGTGGCGATGTCGAGATAGTTGGTCGGCTCGTCGAGGAGTATCACATCGGGCTCGCGGACCAGCACCCGGGCGAGCGCCAGCCGCATCTGCCAGCCGCCGCTCAGCGTGTTGGCGGGCCGTGTCCAGTCGCTTTTCTCGAAGCCGAGATTGAGGAGTATCGTGTCCACCGAGTTCTTGCGCCGCTCCTTCACCTCGAGATGGTGGATGTCCTCGACCACCTCGGAGAGTTCCGTCAGGAGCGCGTCGTCGGGCTCGGTGTCGCTCTCCAGCCGCCGGAGTATGTCGGCCTCCTGCGCCCGAAGTCCGTTCAGCCGGTCGGAATTGAGCCACGCCGAGACCTCCTCATAGACGGTGCCGGTGAACTCATAGGCCGCCTGCTGGGGCAAGTATTCGATAAGACAGTTCTTTTTTGTCACCATTGAGCCGGTGTCGGGGTATTCGATGCCGGCGATGATCTTCATCAGCGTCGATTTTCCTGAACCGTTCATCCCGACCAACGCCGTCCGCTTCTTCGAGAGCGGCAGGGTGACATGGTCGAATATGGTCTGCCCGCCGTACTGTTTCGATATGTCTTTCAGGACCAGCATCAGTTCCTCGCCGATAGTCGGCGGCATAGTACCGGATATGTGAAGATAGTCAACTTGAAATTCCCCTGATCGTGTTTATTAGGTATCCCGACCATCAGGGAGGCATGAGATGGACAACCGGAACGGCATGGCGCCGGACAACAACGGCAACGACGCGCTCAAACGCTACGGCCGTAACCTCGTGGAATTGGCGCGCGCCGGAAAACTCGACCCGGTCATCGGGCGCGACGCCGAGATACGGCGCGTGATCCGTGTCCTTTCGCGGCGCACCAAGAATAACCCGGTCCTCATCGGGGCGCCCGGCGTCGGCAAGACCGCCATCGTCGAGGGACTCGCTCAGCGCATCGTCCGTGGCGATGTCCCGACGACGCTGGAGCGCAAGGAACTGTTCGAACTCGACCTTGCGGCGCTCGTGTCGGGGGCGAAGTTCCGCGGCGAATTCGAGGAGCGCTTGAAGGCGGTGCTGAAGGCGGTGCAGGAGAGCGACGGTCGCATCATACTTTTTATCGACGAACTGCACGCGATAGTCGGCGCGGGGAAGGCCGAGGGGTCAATGGCGGCGGGCGATATGCTGAAGCCGATGCTCGCGCGCGGCGAACTCCGCTGTATCGGCGCGACAACGCTCGACGAATACCGCAAGTACATCGAGAAGGACGCGGCGCTCGAACGGCGATTCCAGCCGGTGCTCGTGAACCCGCCGACGGTCGAGGACACCATCTCGATCCTGCGCGGACTCAAGGAGCGGTTCGAGGTGCACCACGGCATCACGATAAGCGACGGCTCGCTCATCGCGGCGGCGACCCTTTCGGACCGCTACATCTCCGACCGGTTCCTGCCCGATAAGGCGATAGACCTCGTCGACGAGGCGTGCGCGATGCTGCGTACCGAGATAGATTCGATGCCGGCCGAACTCGACGACCTGCGCCGCCGCATCCTCCAGATGGAGATAGAATCGACCGGGCTCAAACGCGAAAGCGATCCCGAGAGCAAAAAGCGGCGGAAGGAGATCGAAGAGAAACTCGCCGAGTGCAAGGGCGATTTCGAGGGGAAGAAAAAGGCGTGGGAAAAGGAAAAGGAGGAGATCGAGCGGCTCAAGAAGGTGCGTGGCGAGATAGAGGAGGTGCGGCGCGGCATCGAACGGGCCGAGCGCGAATACGACCTCAATCGCGCGGCGGAACTGAAATACGGGAAACTCCAGAAACTTGAAAGCGACCTCGCGGCGCTCGTCGAGAAACAGCGCGCCGAGGACCGCATCATCAGCGAGGTGCTGACCGACCGCGAGATCGCCGAGGTGGTGAGCCGCTGGACCGGCATCCCCGTGGCGAAGATGGTCGAAAGCGAACGCGAAAAGATACTGGGGCTTCCCGACAAACTGCGCGAACGGCTCGTCGGGCAGGACGAGGCGATCGAGACGGTGGCGCGCTCGATACTGCGGTCGCGCGGCGGGCTCAAGGACCCGCGCCGCCCCATCGGCAGTTTCATCTTTCTCGGCCCCACCGGCGTCGGCAAGACCGAACTGGCGCGGCGGCTTGCGTTCCAACTGTTCGATTCCGAGGAGAACATGGTCCGCGTCGACATGTCGGAATACATGGAGAAACATTCAGTGTCGCGGCTCATCGGGGCGCCTCCCGGCTATGTCGGCTACGACGAAGGGGGACAACTGACCGAGGCGGTACGGCGCAAACCCTACAGCATCGTGCTGCTCGACGAGATAGAGAAGGCGCATCCCGATGTGTTCAACATCCTGCTCCAGATACTTGAGGACGGGCGGCTCACCGACAATCAGGGGCGCACCGTCAGTTTCCGCAACACCATCGTCATCATGACCTCGAACCTCGGGAGCGACCTCCTCTCGGAGAAGGGCGACACCGTATCCGACAAGGAACGCGACGCGGTGATGGGCCGCGTGCGGGCATCTTTCAAGCCGGAGTTCCTCAACCGCATCGACGATATCGTCATCTTCAACCCGCTCGGGAAAAAGCACCTGCGCGAGATCGTCGGTATCATGCTTTCCGACATTGCGGGGCGGCTCGCCGAGCGCGAGATAACGCTCGATTTCACCGACGCCGCCAAAGACCTCGTCATCGAGGAGAGTTTCGAGCCCGAATACGGCGCGCGGCCGATCCGGCGCTATCTGGAGCGGGTCATCGAGACCGAACTGGCGACGCGCATCATCAAAGGGGAACTGGGCGACGGCGACCGCATCACCGTCGACCGGAAGGGCGACGGGTTCGTGTGGAAGAAATAACCACCTAAATTCTCCTTGCTTCTCCGCCGCGCGACGATATACTTTGGCCGTTCATCATGGAGGTTCGCATGACCATGCTCAGGTATATCGCGATTTTCTTTATCGCCACCGGTCTTTCCGCCTGCGGGGATGACGGCCCTGCGGCGGCGACCGACTCCGCCGCCGACCTTGACGCCATGGCCCCCGACGACGCCCCCGACGCCGCGGACGACGCCCTTGCGACGGACGATCTCCTGCCCGACGACGATACGGCGCCCGCGGTGACGCGCCACGCCGTTCTCGAAACGACGCTCGGCGACATCACCATCGGCCTCTACGGCGACGCGATGCCGGTGACCAGCGGCAATTTCGAGACCTACATCGAGGAGGGGTTCTTTACGGGGCTCATTTTCCATCGCGTCGTTCCCGGCTTTGTGATACAGGGAGGCGGCTATGACGCCGAACTGGTCCCGAAAGAGACGCACGACCCGATAGATTTCGAGCGCAACCCGGCGGTCAGGCATGTGAAGTACGCCGTTTCGATGGCGCGGACCGCGAACATCGACTCGGCCACCTCGCAGTTCTTCATCACGCTCGACGCCCAGCCTCGTCTTGATTACGATTCGGATGACGATTTCGAGAACAAGGACAAATATCCGTGCGCCGCCTTCGGTATCGTCACCGACGGTTTCGAGGTGGTCGACGCGATAGGGGCGGTCGAGACCTCGGCCCAGAACGGCCTCACCGATGTGCCGGTCACGCCGGTCGTCATCACCGCCGCCTCTTTCGCCGATCAGGGGCATATCAGGTAACGGAGGGAGATACCGCCATGGCGTTTTACGATTTCAAGTTGAAGACGATCGCGGGGCGCGAGACGACGATGGGGGAGTATCGCGGCAAGGTCCTGCTCATCGTCAATGTCGCGAGCAAGTGCGGTTTTACGCCGCAGTACAAAGGGTTGCAGGCACTCTACGAGAAGTACCGGGAGCGAGGCTTCGAGATACTCGGGTTCCCGTGCAATCAGTTCGCGGGGCAGGAGCCGGGGACCAACGCCGATATCGCGCAGTTCTGCGAGATCAATTTCGGGGTGACCTTTCCGCTCTTCGAGAAGACGACGGTGAACGGGAAGAACGCCCATCCGCTCTATCCGTACCTCAAGGAAAAGGCGCCGGGACTCCTCGGCCTGACCGCCATCAAGTGGAACTTCACCAAATTCCTCGTCGACCGGCAGGGTAATGTGCTCAAACGCTTCGCCCCGGCCGAACCGCCCGAATCGCTGGAAAAAGAGATAGAGAAGGCGCTGTAGATAAGGGGTCTTACTTCTCCTGCGCGGTGGTGCCTTCTTTCTTTTCGTAGGGTTCGGCGCGTCCGCCTAAGCACTGAGCGAGGAACTGTTCGGCGCGCCCGTTGAAATCCATCCGGTTCTCGGGCCGCGCGAAGCCGTGCCCCTCATCGGGATAGAGGATGTAGGTGACCGGGATGTTTTTCGCCCGCATTGCCGCGACTATCTGGTCCGACTCGGCGACCTTCACGCGCGGATCGTTCTGCCCCTGACCGATCATGAGCGGCGCCCGTATCGCGTCGACATGGAAGAGCGGCGATATCTTCTTATTGAACTCCTGATCGTTCTCCACATCGCCGATGCGCCTCAGCATCTGCATCTTGAACGGCTTCCAGTAGGCCGGGATGGTGGCCATGAGCGTCTGGAGGTTCGACGGCCCGACGATATCGACGCCGCATGCGTAGATCTCCGGGGTGAAGGCGAGCCCGGCGAGCGTCGCGTAGCCGCCGTAGGAGCCTCCAAATATCGCCACCTTCTTCGGGTCGGCGATCCCCTCCTTGATGGCCCACTGCACCGCGTCGGTGAGGTCGTGCTGCATCTTGCCCACACCCCATTCACCGTTGCCCGCGTTCACGAAGTTCTTGCCGAACCCGGTCGAGCCGCGGAAATTGACCTGTAACGCCGCGTAGCCGCGGTTGGCGAACCACTGCGCGCCGGGATCGTAGCCCCAGCCGTCGCGATGCCACGGGCCGCCGTGGACATAGAGGATGAGCGGCAGGCTCTTGGGTTCGATGCCGACCGGCAGGGTGAGATAGGATACGAGGTCGAGCCCGTCGCGCGATTTGATGACGACCGGCTTCATGGTCGCGAGCTTATATTTCTCCAGTTCGGGCTGGTGGGTGAAGAGGAATTCGGCCTTTTTCGTCGTCCGGTCGTAGAGGTAGAAGGAGTAGGGGGCGTTGTCGAGTTCGAAGCCGACGATCCATTTGGTGTCGGCGCGGTCGCGGTTGACGACGAACAGATCGCCTTCGCGCACCTTTTCAAGGATGTCGATATCGGCCTTGACCAGCGGGTCGAACACCTGCCACTCCTCGCGCAGGTAGGTGAACCGGACCGCCTGCACCGCGCTCGTCTCGGGGTGGAGCATGATGCCGCCCACATCGGCCTTCGGATTCTGGGCGATGAGCCGCAGTTCGGCGCCGGTCGCCGGGTCGTATTCCACGAGCCGCGTGGTGTCGCTGCCGACCGAGGTCTCGATGAGGAGCGTTTTATTGTTCTCGGTGAAATCGACGATGGAGCCGTTCTCGCCGAAGGGGATGGTCATAAAGTCGCGCCACGGGGCATCCTTGCCGTCGCGGATGCGCAGGATGGTGTCGGCCGTCTCAAGGTTCGAGGCGACCGCGGCCCGTATCGTGAAATCGCGGTCGGTGACCCACCCTTCGACATCGCCCGGGTTCTCGGCGTCGATCGTGAGTTCACCCGTCACAAGGTTGAGTTTGTATATGTCGAAGACCGCGGGGTCGCGCTTGTTGAGCCCGATGTATATCTCGTCGGGATGCTTACGGTCGCTGATGATCCCCTGCGCCCGGACGCCGGGGAAGGGGGTCAGATCCTTCGTTTCGAGCGTCGCGAGGTCGACCGCGTAGAGGTGGAAGTTCTCATCGCCGTTGGTGTCCTGAATGTAGACGATCTGCTTGTCGTTCCACGCCCAGCCGTAACTGCGGATGCCGCGGTATTCGTCCTTGGTGACCATCTTGTCGTCATTCTGGCCGATGGTCCGCACCCAGACATTGAGCACATTCTTGTCGGAAGGGGCGATGTAGGAGAGCCGCGTGCCGTCGGGCGAGATGCGGACCGCCGCCTTCACCGGATTGCCGAAAAGCACCTCGCGCGGCACGAGGGGCGGCAGTTTCTGTAACTTCTGATCCATGGCGTCATCTCCTTTCTGGTTTGACGAACAGGCCGTGGCGATGAGCATCGCGCAGAGCAGGGTCACAAACAGGCGCATGATATCCTCCCAAGTGGTCCGTGTACCGTGACATCGTAACGCGGCGGCGTCATAAGTCAACTGAACGGCGTCGGCCGGTTGACAAAGCGGGGTATCGGGCTATACTCCCCCTGTACCATCGTTTTTTGACAAGTGGGGACGAACGGCTTCGACGGGAAGACGGAGCGTTGCAGACTGCATGCCGAGGCGCCGCTGGCCTCGTAAAAAGCGGCAACACAAGAACTGCGAACAACGAACTCGCACTAGCGGCTTAATTGCCGCCGTCCTGATGGATCTCTCCCGCGGTGAGATCAGGGCGCAAAAAAGCGGGATAGTGCCATGACCGGGTCACAAGGTCGCGGCTGACACAAAAGTGACTGGGCCGATGCGATCCATGCCGGTACGGGGAGCGCAAAGGCCGAGAATAAATCAACCGGATACGCACTGTAGTATGTCGGCATCTCTCCCTTTTCGGACGCGGGTTCGATTCCCGCCGTCTCCACCATTTTTCCTCGAGGTATTCCCCATGCACAAGGTCACGCTTCTTCCCGACAAGGACAAACTGCCGCGTAACCGCCACCCGTGGGTCTTCTCGGGCGCGGTGAAGGATATCGAGGGCTCCCCGGCGACGGGGGATATCGTCGCGCTCCACGACGCCGCCGGGCAGTTCATCGCCTACGGCCATTTCAACAAGGATTCCAAGATACAGGTGCGCCTCCTCTCATGGGATGAGTCGCGCATCCCCGACGAGGCGTGGTTCCGCGGGAAGATACGGGACGCGGTCCGCGACCGCGCCGCCATCCTGCGGGACGGCGCCACCGACACCTGCCGGCTTATTTACAGCGAGGGCGATCTCCTGCCGGGGCTCATCGTGGACCGGTTCGGCGACCACGCGGTCCTGCAGGCGCTGTCGGCGGGATTCGACCGCATCAAAGAGGCGACGGCCCGCATCCTCATGGAAGAGGCCGGCGTGAAAGGGGTGTATGAGAAAAGCGATGGCGACGGCCGCCGCATGGAGGGGTTGCCGCCGCATAACGGCACGCTCGTCGGGAAGGAGCCGCCCGAACGGATACTGGCGCATGAGAACGGGCATCTGTTCCATGTCTCGGTCGCCGGGCAGAAGACCGGGTTTTACACCGATCAGCGCGACAACCGGCTTGCGGCGGCCCGCTACGCCGCCGGACGACGGGTGCTCGACCTGTGTTGCTACACCGGCGCCTTCTCGGTCTATCTCGCCGCCGCCGGCGCGACCCACCTCACCCTGTGCGATATCTCTGACGACGCCGTCGAGGGGGCGAAGCGCCACCTGCGGCTCAACAACATACCGGCCGACCGGACGAAATTCGTGACCGGCGACGCCTTCGAGATCCTGCGGAAGATGGCCCGGACCGGCGAAAAGTTCGACCTCATCGTCCTCGATCCGCCCAAGTTCGTCGCCCGCGCCGCCGATCTCGAGAAGGGGCTCAAGGGCTACAAGGATCTCAACCTGAACGCGATGAAACTGCTCACCCCCGGCGGCGTGCTGGCCAGTTTCTCCTGTTCGGGCGCCGTGACGGCCGAGCGGTTCCGCCAGACCATCGCCTTTGCGGCGAAGGATGCGGCCTGCGAGGTGCGTATCCTGCACCAACTCCATCAGGGGAGCGACCATCCGGTGCGGGTGTCGGTCCCCGAGACCGAGTATCTCAAGGGAGTGCTCGGCGTTGTCGGATGACCCGATGAAAGGAGGAAATATGCGCTATGTGCTTATGCTTGTGGTGCTCTTGACCGCTTCTCCGCTTCTTCATGCGGCGCCGTCCATCTGGGAGGTTACGGTCGAGCGGGACGACCCGGCGATACGCGACGCGCTCGGCGCGCTCGATGTCCGGTCGGCCTACCGCGGTCCCGACGGTCGGTGGCGGTATCTGGTCGAGGCGGCCGAGGAGGAACTGTCCTTCCTGCGCTCACTCCCGGTCCGTATCGCTCTGCGTGCCCCGCTCGTCGGGGAGCCCGAGACACCGGTGGTCGAATATCGTGATGCCGACGGCGTGATCGCCGACATCGCGGCGCTCGAGGAGAAATACCCGAAGAGGGCGAAGGTCTATACGATCGGAACCTCGTTCGAAGGACGCGACATCCTCGCCGTCCGCATCAGCGCCGCCCCGTCGAAGAACCTGCCCGACAAGGCCGAGATACTTATCGTCGGCATGCACCATGCCCGTGAATGGATAGCGGTCGAGGTGCCGCTGCGGCTCGCCGAGTTCCTGCTCGAACAGTACGACCACAACCCGCGTATCCGCGCCATCGTCGACGACGGCGAACTGTGGATCGCGCCGATGCTCAACGAGGACGGGTTCCGCTATACCTTGAGCGACGATCGCAACTGGCGCAAGAACCGGCGCGACAACGGCGATGGTTCGTTCGGTGTCGACCCGAACCGCAACTACGACGCCTCATGGGGCGGCAAAGGGGCGAGCACGAAGACCTCGTCCGATGTCTACTGCGGGACCGAGCCGTTCTCCGAGGGGGAAAGTTCGGCGGTGCGCGATCTCATCGATCCGGCGAACGGCATGGTGGACGAGGTGCTCGGCTTTCTCGATCTCCACAGTTATTCGCAACTCATCCTCTATCCCTACGGCAATACCTACGAGGTGTCGCCGCGCGAGAAGGAACTCGCCGCGATCGCCGACCGGATGTCCGCCATCATCGAGGGGGAGACCGGTGCATACTACGAACCGGGCAAGTCGAGTTCCCTCTACATCGCCACCGGCGGCTCGTCCGACTGGTTCCACCTCGCCTACGAATTCCGCAACACCTTCATCGTCGAGATGCGGCCGACCGGGAATGTGCTGAACGGCTTCGAACTCGACGCGGCGCAGATACCGGCGACGGCCCGCGAGAATGTCGCGGCGGCCCTCTACTTCATCGAGGCGACCGCGCAGGGGACCGACGACATAGACACCGATGTGAACGGCGACGGCGTCATCGATTATTTTGCCGGGTGCGGCGAGGGGCGCTGCGCGATGATCGGGCTCGATGAGACCCCCGACGATACGGAAGAAGGCGACGATGACCTCGTGTCCGACGCCGACGCTTCTTACGGCGCCGACGAGGCGTCAGCGGTCACCGATACCGTGGAAGAGGCGACCGACGCCGACGCCCCGGTGCCGCGTCGCGACGGTTCAGGCGGGTGCTCACTCGTCCTCCTCTGACAGCGGGACATACCCGAGTTGCCCACAGGCGGCGAGATGTTCGTCGCCGCGTGATTTCCTGATGATCGCCATCATGCCGTGGTCCCACAGGATCTGCTGGAACGCCGCTGTCGCCTTCTGTCCCGAGGGACAGAACGGCGCGCCGGGGAACGAGTTGAACGGTATCAGGTTGACCTTCGCGCTGATGCTTCGGGCTATCTTCACCAGCTCGCGCGCATCGTCGGGCGAGTCGTTCACGCCGTCAAGCAGGACATATTCGATGAGTATCCGTTTGCGCGGCGGCAGCGGGAAGCGCCGGATCGCCGCGAGCAGTTCCTTCAGCGGCCAGCGTTTGGTCGCCGGCATCAGCGCCGCCCGTTTCGCATCGGTCGTCGCATGGAGCGACAGCGCGAGATTGACCGCGACCTGCCCGCCCAGTTCGTCGATCCTCGCGGGGATGCCGATGGTGCTGACGGTCACGCGGCGGTTCGAGAGGTTGAACCCGAGGTCGTCGAGCATGATGCGGATGGCGTCTATCGTGTTGCCGAGGTTAAGGAGCGGCTCGCCCATCCCCATGAAGACGACATTGGTGACCCGCTTGCCCGCCTCGCGCACCTGTCGCTGGACGGCCCAGAGTTGCCCGATGATCTCGCGGGTCGTCAGATCGCGGGTGAAGCCGAGTGAGCCGGTGCGGCAGAACAGACACCCGAGCGGACAGCCGACCTGTGTCGAGAGGCAGAGCGTCAGCCGCCCCTTTTCGGGGATGAGCACCGACTCGATGACGGCGTTATCGTCCAGTGTGAAGCGGTATTTTGCGGTGCCGTCGGCGGAGGTGACGACCTCCGGCGCGGCGAGCGGTCGCACCGTGAAATGTTCCGCGAGTGAGACGCGCGCCTCCTTGGCGATGTCGGTCATGTTGAACAGGTCGGTCTCGAGTCCCTGATAGAGCCAACGGAATATCTGGCGACCGCGGAACGGCTTCATGCCGAGACCGGTCATCGTTCCTTCAAGTTGCGCTCTGGTGAGACCGAAGAGTTCGGTGGTGCCGGTCATGGAGATAGGGGAGGAGGTGGTCAGGGAAGGTACTCGAACGCGCCGATCTCGTTCTTCGCCCCTTGCCGCGCATAACCGAGGAAATCATATTGAGGCACGGTCGATCCGTTGGAACCGACATCGATGCAGGGAGAACCGGACGAGAGGCGGTATCTCGTTATGCTGGTCGTGGGCGTGCCGACGAAGAGCGGGTCGGCCGATATGTTCTGGTGGTTGACCCAGAGTCCGTCGGGGGCGTTTATCTTGTTGCCGGGATCGATGACCGGGACAGGGGCGCCGCCGATCACGCTGTTGTCGACCGTGACGGTGACCCCGTTCTCATTGACGGCATAGAGTTGACTGGCCAGATCGGTCCCGGCGGTATTGGCGAAGATGATGGTGTCCTTTACGGTCACATCGCCCCGCTCGATATAGAGGCCGCCCGCATCGGTGCCGGCGGTGTTGTCGGCGATCGTCGAGTTGTATATCTTGACCGTCGGCGCGGTGCTTACGGTGTTGGTGATATAAAGGGCCGCGCCGCGGTAGGTGCTGGTGTTATGAGCAAAGATGGAATTGCGGAGCTCGACGATCCCCGCGCCGCCGTCGATAAGAATAGCGCCTCCTTGGGTGGAAGAGGTGTTGTCGGTGAAGAAACAGCGGTCGAAGACCGCCTGCGCCGGTTTCTCAATGAATACCGCGCCGCCATTCTGCGCGGTGTTGCCGTCGAACAGGGTGTCGACCACCAGCAGGTTCTGGACGCCGGTCGCGTAGATGGCCCCGCCGGTATGGCTCGGAGCGCTGTTCCCGACGAACGAGGAGTGCGCGACCGTGAGATCGACCAGCTCACCGGCGAGGAAGATGGCCCCGCCGTTGGTGTTCTTGATATTGTTCTCGAACCGGCAGTCGGTCACCGTCACCCTGATGGTCGTCGCGGTGGCGTTGGCCCATATCGCGCCGGTCAAGGCGTCGCGTATCGTGAAGCCGCCGATGACGAACCCGCTATTGGCGCTGTCCAGTTCGAACCCGGAGTGGGATGCATCGGTCAGGTCGATGATCGTCTGGCCGGGACCCTCTATGCCGTAGACGATGATGGCGTCGCCGCCGGGGTTGATATCCTCGTTGGCGACCTCCATAGAGTCGTAAGTGCCGGGGTGCACGACCACGATGTCGCCGGTCTGCGCATCGGTCACCGGCTGGGCGATGGAAGTGTAGGGCTTGTCGGTGCCCACCTCGAGGATGGTGCCCGAATAGACAGCGAAGGAGGTCTTCCCGCGGACGATGTTCCCCCCCTTGTCGGTCAACTCGAACGGTATCACATAGATGCCGTCGGCGAGGGCCGAGACATCGATGCTTTTCCAGTACCAGAACTGGTGAGTGTCGCCGGCGCAGGAGGGGTTCCACATCTCTTCCCGCGGGCCGCCGCCCAGTTCGCGCATATCCCAGACCGCCTCGACGAGGTCGGAGCCGATGGGACCGTTGCAGATGCCGTTGTCATCCTCGAAATAGACCCGCAGGACCGTTGCGTTGTCGGCGTTCTTGACCGGGTTCGGCGAAAAATAAGCCTCGGTGATGACCGGCGGGGTGTTGCCGGAATTGCCGCTGACCGGCAGAGAGGCCTGTCCCGGGGTGAAGGTGGTGCCGCCGTCATCGGAATGGGAAAGCCATTTGGCCACGAACTGCCCATCGGTGCAGGAGGATGTTTCGGTCGGTGCATAACGCAGTACCACCGCGTGGAAGGCGCCCGGGGCGACCGTCACCCTCGCGGCGGAAGAGACCTCACCGGAGATAATGGTCACCTTGCCGGCACAGTCCATCGGCAGGGTGGTCTCGTCTATGATCAGATCCACCAGCGCCGAGGTGTTGTTCAGCGTCACCGCGCGATCCAACACCGCATTGTAGCCGACGAGTCCGAAGTCGATGCCGCTCTCGGGAGCGAGCGCCATGTAGCCGTCGGTGTCGACCGTCACCGAGTTGGAAACGGGCCCGGTGGTGCTGTTGCGCATGGGGCGTATCGCGACATGCCAGACGGAATCGTACCAGTTCATCGAGGCATCGACGGTATGGACCGTCCCCGGAGTGCAGGAGACCGTGTCGTCGAGGATGAGTTCCGCATCGTCAAAATCGGCGTCGTTCATGATGGGAGACCGGCTCTTTTTCAGCAGATAGTTGGTCACGCCGGGGCCGATACAGGTCCACGAGAAGGAGATAATGTCGGTCGCGGGCTCGGTGGCTGTGTGCTCGGCCGCGAGGTCGGTCACTTCTTCCATGGCCTCCCAATGGCAGTCGAACGAACAGCCGTCGCCGTCCGTTTTGTTTCCGTCGTCGCATTCCTCGGTGGTGGCGCACCCGTTGATAAAACTCTCCGTCACGCCGTTGCCGCAGGTGCACTTGGGGGTACAATTATCGGTGATCCAGCCGTCGCATTTTGCGTTGCAGGTCGCTATGCCGTCAACATAGGAGTCGGAGGCGATTTCTATGCAATCCCGATCTTCGCCCGGTTCGCAGGTGGCATTTTCTTTGCCGCAGAGATCCGTGCCGGTACATCCGCTCACATCCCACTTGCAGGTCTCGTGATCGCACTCCGCCTCGCCGTTGGTATAGTTCGCGGAATCTATCTCAGTACAGAGTTCGATGTTGTCCTCGGCCTCGCACTCTTCCGCTCCTTCGATGATGCTGTTCCCGCAGACGGCGACGCAGTGGCATTGGTCGTCGCAGGTGCGGCCGTTGGGGGAATCCTCGCAGTGGGCGTCGCTTCCGTCGCATTCTTCCCCGGTGTCCAACTGGTCGTTGCCGCAGGTCAGTGCCGTGTCTATATCGGGGTTCAATTCGTCGCTGTCGGGCAACAGGTCGTCGGTGCCCGCCGTGTCGGTGTCGGCCGTGCTGTCGGTGTCGGCCGTGCCGGTCGGAGGATCCTTCTTGAGTTGTTCGAGCAGGTCGTTGTTCGTGACGAACTCGCACGAAACGACAAAAGCGGCGAGCGCCGCGATAATGGCCATCCGTATCATCGTGGTATTCATCGTTCCCTCCCTCAGTAACTGAACGAAGCGCCGGCGTAGACCGAACTGCCGTCGAAATAGAACGACACCTTCGGGGACTCCGGCGTCGGCTCGCTCTGCGACCAGTCGGACTGCCAGATGGCAAGCACGGTGCCGGCGACCGCCGCGGCGCCCGATACGGAGAACATCACGATCCGCATCGTGTCGTTGAATTTCGCCTTGTCCTCATAATCGAGGGCCTTTTGGTAGACCTCGGGCCGTTGCGCGATGGGATAGGAGTAGTAGTCCTGCATGAGATCGTTGCGCTTATCGAGGTTGCTGCCCACCTCGGCGCTGAAATACCACGCGACCCCGAACACCGCCGCCGCGACGCCGAGCGTCCCGACGCCCCACCACAGGTAGGGGCGATCCACCTCCGGCTCAGGTCCCGTCGGCTTGGGCACATCCTTTTTCACCTCCACCGGGGCCGGGCTTGCCGCGGCGGGGGCGGGTTCCGCCTTCGCGACCGGCTGCGGCGCTATCTTCGGCTGCGGTTTCGGCTGAACTATCACCGGTTGCGGTTTGGGCTGGACGACGACCGGTGCCGGCTTCACGACCGGGGCGTTCGCGACGAGGTCCCATTTGATGAGGCGGCTCTCGGTTATCGCCACCGATTCCTTGCGTGTCTGGTGGCCCGCCGCCTTGAGTTCAAAGGTGTGCGTGCCCTTGGTGACATCGACGAAACAGGGTATCTTCTTGCAGGCCTCTTTCCCGTCCACCGAAAGGGTCGCGCCGGGGGTCGCGGTCTCGAACTGGACCGCGAGCGTTTCGGGCTCGGCGGCGGTCTTGATGGCCGTGGCGGGCGCCTTTGACTGCGCGAGCATATCATCGATGATCTTGTTTATCGCGTCGCGCATCCCCTTGGGACTGCCGTCGAAATCGGCCACGAGCCCCGCGACCGTCGCCTCCTTGGCGAGATCGACCAGTTCGGTCGCGATGCTGTACATGCCGCCGAAGAAGGTGATGGAAGAGCGGAGGATGTTGTCGGCGGCGAGCGCCTGTCCGAGCGGTATCTGGCAGTTCTTGTCGAAGCACTCCTGATAACTCTCTTTTTTGGAATCCTTTATGATCCCTTTAAGTTTCTCCTGCTGGCGCGTCTTGTCGATGACCACATACAGGCCGGTCGCGACGAGTTTCGAGCGCAGGTACTCGGTCGCGCTCTTGAGCAGGTTCGGATCGAGCGTCCCGGAGAGATCCTCGACATCCATGACGGCGATCTTGAACTTCTTCTGCTCCGCCGCGAAGAGCGGCAGGGCGATCAGCGCCGCAAGGAGCAATACCCAGATCTTTTTCATGCGTCTCCTCCCTGTATTTTCCACCAAAGCATATCAAAAAAGCCGCTGGGACTGTATCGCGCGCCGATTTTTTTGTCAAATTCTCCCCGCTATTCGGGACCCGACGCCGGAAGAGCCCTCAAATAGTTCTCCACGATGCCCAGCGAATCCTTTTCCCGTTCGGTCGTCACCGGGGCGGTGTCCCAGAGGTCCCAGAGGAGCCGATCGGTGGTCAGCAGCCCGTCGCCCTGCGCGATGACGACGCGGATGCCGTCGCTTTCGGCCGTTTCCCGTTCGTAGGTCTCCCGGTCGTCATCCATCACGATGGCCCGCGAGGGATCGGTGAACTGCAGGAGCGTCCACGGTACCCGTATCCGGACACGGTCGGTGGCCATGGCGACACCTTCGCGGGGGGTGGTGAAGTCGTCTTCGGGAGAGATGACCAGCCGGCCTACCTCGTCCACTGTGGCGGGGAACTGGTAGGTGCCGTCGTCACTGCCGTGCGCCGTGTTGGAAAGCCAGCGGACCGGCATCCAGGGCGCCCCGTCGGTCGCGGTGGAACGGTACTGCTGTGCGTCGGACGATTCATCGTGCCATATGCCGAACAGATCGTAAGACTCGGTCACGAACAACTGTGCCCCCGACCCGTCTATGACCAGTGCGAACTCGCTGCGCTCAGCGGTCACGGTGCCGTCGGGGAGCACCGTTTCTCCCGCGTCGTCGCGGTAGGTGTCGAAACCGACGACGATGGGCAGCGCGGCCGGTTCGGTCGCTATCTCGAGATGGAAGAACCGGTTGCTCGCGGCCCATAAAAGGCCGTCGACCGGTCCGGGCGTCCCCTCGGTCGCCGCCTCGCCCATCACCGGCGGGGCATCGTCGAAGGCGATGAGTCCGTAATTCTCCTCGGGAGCGGTGATGTTGAGCCAGAGCGGACGACGGTCGATCGGGAGATCGATCTCCTCGGTCACCCACGAGTTCTTCCACCATTCGTCGCTCCATGCGAAAAGCGCCCCGCCGATGCAACCCGCCGCCGCGATGTTCCGGAACATCCGCACCGCATAGCGCCCCTGCGTCGTCTCATCATGCCCGCCGTGGTGCATGCCGCTCTGGGCGACATGGGCGCTCCCCCAACTCGACGGCACGCCGAATTCGGCGATGAAGAGCGGGATCGGGTGGTAATGGGCGCGCAGGGCCTTGAGATAGCCGAGATAACTGTTAGGTCCCTCGGCGTCGGTTTCTTCCGTATAGGCGGGATCCTCGCTCATGAAATCGGGATAGTAGGGGTAGGCGTGGTAACTCGCGAAGTAGCCGGGAGGATGGTTCGTTGTATCGATACCGGCAAGGTCCACGGCGTTGGTGTCCTCGAACGACTGCGAGTTCTCGGTGGGATGGGAGAGCGGGTCGAGCGTCGGCCAACTCGACACGGACAGTGGTCGGGCCGCTCCGTACCGATCCTGCTCCAGCGTCGCGAGCCGGTCGAGACGCGCCGCGAGCCAACTTTCGGTGGGGGACCCGTGCGGCAGGGCTATGCGGTCACCGTCGTGGGCGGTGTCGTCCGGATGGGCCGCATCGGTCGCCGCGACCTCGATGGGGGCTATCTCGCGGCCGATGATCCACGCGGCTATCCACGGAGAGACATCGGCGGTGTAGGTCCCGAAGGCGCGGCCGTACCGCTCCGGTATCGCGATGTCGCCGTGAGAGGCCGCGACCGCCTCCTCGATGTTGCGCTCGAACGCTTCGGTCAGGCCGTGCAGGTCGTAGGAGGGATTCTCTTCGTCGAGCCAGATGCCGTGAAGTAGATAGAGCGGCGCATCGGGATGGGTCGTGTTGTGGTCGCGTAGCGCCTCGTAGAAACGGGGGTAATGAAGCGTGTAGATGCGGACCGCGTTGAAGCCGGCTTCGCGCATCCGTGCCAGCCAGCGGTCGTATTGATCCCGGGTGACGGCCAGTTCGCCCGGTTGGGTGCCGGGAACGCCGACGCCGAGATTCACGGCATGCAGGGGGAATGGCATCTCGACGCCGTTCTGCACCCGGAAGAACGCGCCGTCATGCGCGGCGAAGGAGACCGGGGGCGGTGCGGTGTCGCGGGTATCGCAGGCCGCCGAGAACAGCAACAGAGCCAACGGGAGAATAATGGAACGGGCCACGGGAACCTCCGAAGAATATTTCACAGGATGGCTGTTTCGATGCCTGCTGTCAAGATTAAGGAGTGACGACGCCGTTTTTCTTGAGAAATCTTCGATATTCATTATATTCGTTCCGGAGAAGCAGGGAGACACCCGATGACCGGGGCCGCGATCCTTTTCGTCACGAGCGAGCCGATGATACCCCGCCTTACGGGAGAACTGCTTGATCGGGACGGCATCGTGGTGTGCCGCGCCGAAACGGTCGCCGAGGCCGAACGGATACTCGCCGAACGGGACGATATCGCCGCCGTCTGTAGCGAGGTGGTCCTGTCGGGCGAGACCGGCATCGAATTCTACGACCGGCTGCGTGGCGAGCTGGGGAAAGGGGAGATGCCGTTCTTTTTCATCACCGCGCTCAATGTCACCTCCGAACTGGGGCGTCGTCTGCGTCGCGACATCCGTTGCCACCATCTCCAGAAACCGATAGACCCGTATGAACTGGTCACCCTTTTGCGCGAGGCCGTCCACCATGATTAGGTTCTATCTTCCGCTTGCCCTCCTTCTCGCGCTTTCGGGCATGCTCGATGCCGCCGAGCTGCCGACCGTCGCCGAGACGCAGGCGGCGTGGCAGGCCGATGCATCGAACGACGATCTGCGGCTCGCCTTTGCCTTCGCCCTCTACCGTGACGGGCGGTGGGGTGAGGCCGAAGAGCATTTCCGGCAGATCCTGGCGCGCCGTCCCGACTACCGGGATGCTGCCGAGGGACTTGCCTCATGCCTTGCGGCCCGCGGCCTGTACGGTGAAGCGATAGAGGTGCTCCGCCCCTTTGCCGGGAAAGATGAATCGAAGGAACTCGACGACCGGATCGTTTCCTACGAGATAGCGCGCGGCAACTACCTGACGGCCCGCTGTCTCATTGCAAAAAGCGCGACCGACCGATCCTACTGTGCCGGGACCGCGCCGCGCATCGCCTCCTTCGAGGGGGCGTTCTCCTATACGCTGGTCACCCGTCGGGACGATTGGCTGTACGATCATGAGCGGGTAGGTTTCTATCCGTACGAGATGTTCGATCTTGCGCTTTATCACGAGGGGCACAGCCGTTACGGCCTGCGCGACGATCTTATCGGCGCGGCGGCGAACATCCGCCCGTATCGCCTGTTGACCGTAACGCTCGACCACTTCCATACCCCGGGACACGACTTCCTCGCGCGGCACCGGTCACTCGTCGAACTGCGCCACAAGACGCCGGGACTCGAGGAACTGGTCTTCGAGGCGGGGTATCGCTTCTATGACTTCGACTACGGCCCCGACGAACAGGACACCGCGCGGGTCTACCGCTATAACCAGATGATAACGCTGGGGGCGGAGTACTATCTGCCGAAGGGCTTCATGGTCGGCTACCGCGCCTATCTGGTCCTCAACCGGAAGGAGGACCTCGTCCATGCCCATCAGGGGTACGGCGGCTGGGAAAAAGAGCGCCTGCTCGGCGTCACCGCCGGTTTCTCGCTGGGCGACGAATTCATTGCAAGTCAGTCATCGACCGGGATGTTCACGCAGAACTACTTCGTGCGGGCCTCGCTCACGATGCTTTGTCCGTTCACCTTCACCGTGCTTGTTCAGCACACGGTGACCGACGATGACATCCATCGCACCGAGTTCCTCGGCGGTATCCGCTATGATCTTTAGGGATTACACCGCCATCATTTATCTGAACGGCCTTCTGGTGGTCGTTCTGCTCCTCTCCTTTCTGTATCTCGTCGCGCTCGACGCACGCTACCGCCGCCTCGAACGGCGCAAACGAGCCTGTTTCGAGCGCTGGGAAGGGTCACTTATCCGGACGATCGTCCACGGCGACCCGTTCGATCCCGGTCCCTGCCACCGCTACGACTGGTTCGCCGAGTTCATCAGCCGCTGGTATATCTCGTTCCGCGGCGAGGTGATCGGGGTCGTCGGGCGCGTCTGCGCCGGCACGGGGCTTCTGGAAAAGATGGAGCGGGCGATCATGCGCGGCGATGACGGATCGCGCCTGACGGCGCTCCGGTTCTTCGCCGTGTCGGGGATCACCCCTTCGCCGGCGCTGAAAGAGCGTCTCGCGGCGGCGATCAGGCCGCCCGACGAGATCGCCGCGCTCCTCGAACTCCGGCTTGCGACCCGTCTGCTCGGCGCGGAACGTCCGGTCGACATCATCCGCGCCGTCGCCGCGAGCGCGTTCACAAGCCCGACCATGCAACTGGAGATCCTGCGCGAGATGTTGCCGACCATCAACGGGCGTTTCAACGAACTGCTTGACGCCTGCCGGGACGACGAGCCCGCCCGCATTCTCCTGTTCGAGGCGGCGGGACGGCTCTGGCTCACCGAGGCGTGTCCCGTTCTGCGTGACACCTTCCGCACCGCCGCGGGGGAGGATAAGATCCGCGCGATGCGCTCTCTTGCCGCCCTCCACTGCGACGAGATGAAAGAGGAGATATACGCCCATTACCGTGCGGAGCAGCGGCCGGTCATGCAGACGCTTGCTTTCAAGAGTTTCCTTGCGCTTGCCGGCGAGCATGACTTTTCGCTCATCGTGCCCGAACTCGACAACCGCAACTGGTTCGTCCGCTACAATGCCGCCAAGGCGCTCGCCCGTCTCGGCACGGCGGGGCTTGCTGCGCTGAACGCCCGCCCCGATCACGACGCCTGCGCCCTTGCGCTCGCCGAGCGGGGAGAAACTTCCGGTAACCAGCACGAGCACCTGCATGTCCGCTGAACGATTCATCACCATCTTCGAGTGGTTCATCCTCGTTTACTTCCTTCTCGTCAACGCGGTCTATCTCTTCCTGACCGTTCTCGCCTTTTTCCGCATCCGCCGCTACATGCGCCGTCACCGGATCGCCGACGGCGGGCTGTCGCTCTACCGCGGTTTCTACAAGCCGATATCGATCGTCGTCCCGGCCTACAACGAAGAGGTCTCCATCGTCGATTCGGTCGAATCGATACTTCTGCTCAACTATCCCGAGTTCGAGGTGGTCGTCGTCAACGACGGCTCGACCGATGAGACCTTCGACCGCCTGCGCGGCCATTTCTCGCTCGTCGAGATCACGCTTGACGCCGATTGGCTGAAAGAGCGGAACGAGATACGGTCGATCTGGACCAGCCGTACCCACAAGGTGATGGTGGTCAACAAGGTGAACGGCGGTAAAGCCTCGGCGCTCAACACCGGCATCAATGTCGCCCGCTATCCGCTCGTCTGCAACATCGACGCCGATTCGATACTGGATCGCAACGCGCTGCTCATGATCGCCCGCCCGTTCCTCGAGGACAACCGCGTCATCGCCTCGGGTGGCATCGTCCGTGTCGCGAACTCCTGCGATGTCTACAAGGGCGAAGTGCGCGAGGCGCGGTTCCCCCGTTCGGCGCTCGCCGGTTTTCAGGTGGTCGAATATCTGCGCGCCTTCCTGATGGGCCGCATCGGTTGGGATGCCCTGAACGGCCTCTTCATCATATCGGGCGCCTTCGGCCTGTTCGACAAGGCGGCGCTCAAACTCGCGGGCGGCTACGCCGAGGATTCGGTCGGCGAGGACATGGAACTGGTGGTACGGATGCACCGCTTCTTCCGTTCGCGCGGCGAGGATAAACGGATCACCTTCATCCCCGATCCGGTCTGCTGGACCGAGGTCCCCGAATCGTTCCGGCAACTCGGTCGCCAGCGTGACCGCTGGCAGAGAGGACTCATGGACGCGCTGTGGCGTCACCGCGTGATGATCTTTAACCCGCGGTACGGCGCGGCGGGGCTCTTTGTCTATCCTTATTTCTTTTTCATAGAGATGCTCGGCCCGCTCGTCGAACTGGGCGGCTACCTCCTCATCCCGATCTTCTATGGTTTCGGCGTGCTCGACGCATCATTCTTCATCGCCTATCTGCTGTTCGCCTTTTTCATCGGCGGGCTCATCACGCTCTTCTCGGTACTGCTCGAGGAGATGTCCTTCCGCAAGTACCGTCGCCCCGGCGATCTTATCCGGCTTCTCCTTTTTTCCCTCGTCGAGACCTTCCTTTTCCGGCCGCTTACCGTGCTGTGGCGCGTCAAGGGGATGGTGAAGTACCTTTTCGGCAGCCGTTCATGGGGAAAGATGCAGAGAAAGGGATTTGCCGGTGGCGGTGGCGACCGCGAAAATTTTTGACAAACATCCTTGGGCGTATATTATCGGCACCGCCTCGTGGCGAGGTAGCTCAACTGGTTAGAGCATCGGATTCATATCCCGAGGGTTGAGTGTTCGAGTCACTCCCTCGCCACCATCTGTTTTCAACGGGTTGAGCCCCGCCGGGTTCGACCCGTTTTTTTGTCGGGGGAGGGGACGGGTGCTTTTTTCTATCGAGCAAGAGGGAAAGGATAGGCGGATCGTCCTGAAGACGGGGCGCCCCGATCTCGCGGAGGTCTATCTCGCCTATATGCGGGGCGACCGGAAATATCTGGTCGAGTTCGTGGATGCCTGCGCCGTCGCGGGGGGCGATCGCCGGGAGAAGTGGGTCATCATCATCTCCACCCAGTTCGGCTGTCCGGCCGGCTGCCTGATGTGCGATGCGGGAGGCGGCTACCTCGGCGACCTGACCGCCGACGAGATGCTCTGGCAGATACGGACCGTCGTGGAGGCCCATCCGGAACTTGATCCCCGGACCTGCCGCAAGTTCAAGGTGCAGTTCGCCCGGATGGGTGAGCCGTCGCTCAACGACGCGGTGCTCGAGGTCATCCGGTGGCTGGGCAAGGAATATCCGAACTGCATCCCCTGCGTGGCGACCCTGGCCGTCGCCGGTCGGGAAGCATGGTTCCGGGAACTGCTCGATCTGCGGGAAGGGTTCCGCGACCTGCAACTGCAGTTCTCGGTCAACACCACCGATGCCGCGCTCCGCGACGAACTGATGCCCATCGGCAAGATGTCGTTCGACCGGATCGCCCGGTACGGCGAGACCTTTTATCGACCGGGGTCGCGGAAGCCGTCGTTGAATTTCGCGGTCAGCGATTCGCTCCCGCTCGATCCCGCGGTGGTCGCCCGGACCTTCGATCCGGACCGGTTCGTCATCAAACTGACGCCGCTGAACCCGACCCGGAGCGCCCGGGACAATGCACTGGTGTCGCTTGACGGCCCGGGCGGCGACGCCTCCCTGCTCGACATCCGGACCGAACAGTTCCGAGCGCTCGGGTACGAGGTGGTATGCTCCATCGGCGATTGGGAGGAGAACCGGATAGGCAGTAACTGCGGTCAACTGGCGGCGCGGTCGGCCCGCGAGGACATATCCTGATGCCGGAAGCGCGCTACGCTCTGTTGGTCATCGATGCCCAGAACTATTTTTTCGAGCCTGCGTCATCCGCCTATCTTCCGGCCTCTTCCGCCATAGTTCCCCGGATGAACAGATTGATAGCGGCGGCCGTGACCGGGGGCGCGCCGGTCTTTTTCACGGTGCATCGTGCTCCGACGGAGCCGGGGAATCTCATGACGGTCCGGTATAAAAGACTACCGAGCGGGAGGGAGTGCGATCTGTGGCGCGGCATAAGCGCCCCTCCCAAGCCGATCCTGATAGAGAAGGAACATTACTCAGCTTTCCACCGTACCGGGCTTGCCGCGCGACTGCGAAGGCGCGGCATCCGCGATATCGTTCTGTGCGGGGCGATGACCCACCTGTGCGTCGATACCACGGCGCGCCACGGCTTCATGCTGGGGTTCAAGCCGGTCGTCGTCGCCGATGCCTGCTGTTCCAAGACCCCGGCGTTCCATCGGGCCGCGTTGCTGGCGCTCGGGCACGGGTTCGCCGAGGTCACCACCACGCAGGGATGGCTGAGCCATGCCCGCTGAAAGACCGTATGACCTCATCATCATCGGCGCGGGACCTGCCGGAGTGGGGGCGGCGGTGCAGGGCGCGTTGTACGGGGCGCGGACGCTCGTCATTGAAAAAGGGTGTGTCGGCGGTCGGCTCGATCTTGCGCGGCGGGTGGATAACTTTCCGTGGGCAGGCGAAGAGGCGGCGCGGGATGGCCGGCAACTCTGCCGCCGGTTCAAAAAGTGGCTGGCGACCGCCGGAGTGCCGGTGGTGACCGGCGCGGTGGAGCGGGCGAGTTATTCACGGGGGCGTTTCACCCTCTTTTGTGAGGGAACTACGGCATACCATGCGTCGTCGGTCATCGTGGCGACCGGCGTGGAACCGGAGCCGTGGCGTGTCCGCGGCGTGATCGGGGCGGGTGATCGTGTGTGCCGCGACTGGCGGATGATCCCCCGAAAGCGGGGGGAGGTGGCGGTCATCGGCGGCGGCGAGACGGCGTTCGATCAGGCCTGCGGTCTGGCCGAGCGCGGACACAAGGTCTCCGTTCTCATCCGGGGGGAACGGTCGCGGGCCTACCCCGGTCTTGTGACCGAGGCGATCCGGCTGGGCGTCGTGATCGTCACGAAGGCGGCGATAACCTCCGTTCATCGCGATGGGCGAAAGATACTGCTCACGGCGGCCGACGGTCGCTCGTTCGATTGCGACCATGTGCTTCCGGCGATCGGCCACCGGCCTCGCCTGCCGGCGCTCGACCGCTCGGCCCGGCTCAAGATGGGGCACGGACTCTGGCTGGCCGGAGATGTCCGGGAACCGGTATGCCGTCAGGCGGCTATCGCGTTCGGTGACGGGGTGCGCTGTGCTATGCTGGCGTGGGCGGGTCGGGAGCCTGATGCTAGGTGTATGCGCTAGTATCCTTACTCTTTCGGGCAGATCGTGCCCTCGCCGAATTGGCTTGAATAATCGCCGACCGGCGTCTCGGTCGGATAATACAGTTTCACCTCGGTCGCATTGAAAGTGATATTCCCGCCGTCGGTCGCCGGTGCCTCGATATTGGTGACCGCCGTGATATTGGTGGTGCCACTGAAACTGCAGGCAAGGATACAGTGATCAACGCCACTTTCGTTCTTGAGAAGGAGGACCACGCTCCCGTCCGCGGTCGGGTCCATGTCGTACTGGCCGATCGCTAGAGGCTCCGGAGGGAATATCATTTCCACAAGGGGGTCTATGGGGTCTAGCGATGAGTTCATCCATGTCTGCACTATGGTGACGAACTCTTCCGTCGAGTCATATGTGGCATATGCCACTTTCTCCGGCCCGACAGGAAGTGCTTGACTGGTTGAGCCGTAAGTGCCGGTGAAGATGTTCATCTGCAGGAGAGACGAAAAGTTGTTCATCATATACATCTGGTCCTGTATCCGCGCGGCGTCAAGTATCTTTTCGAAAGTAGCGCCGCCGGAAATGGTGCCGTAAAGCGGCGCATCGATATCGGGCCCGCTATCGGAGTCAAGCAGGTCGTCGTCGGCAAGCAAGAGGTCTTCGTCAAGCAGGCCGTCGCCATCTTCGGTCAATATGTCCTCGTCGGTCGCGGACTCATCGGTGACGGTGTCCTCGTCGGTCGCGGACTCATCGGTGACGGTGTCCTCGTCGGTCGCGGACTCATCGGTGACGGTGTCCTCGTCGGTCGCGGACTCATCGGTGATGCTATCCTCGTCGGTGGGCGCGCCATCATCGCTGGTCGTGTTTTTATCGACGGATGAGTCCTTATCGTTCTTTATCTCATCCGTGATCTCTGGCTCGTCGGTGCCTATAATGTCGTCGGCGATCAACAGGTCATTATCTGCCTGCGTATCGGCGTTCATGACATCGCTGTCCTTATCGCTGTTGGAAGAAGACCGGCATCCTGTAGAAGCGAACAGGATGACCAACAAGACAAAAAGAGGAAGGATTCTCAACATGGAAGATGTCCTCCGGGGATTGGGCATACGCCTGTTATTGATTCGCTGGGGTGAAGCCCGGCAGTTCGTCTATCTTGGGCATGAAGACTATCTCGACGCGGCGGTTCTGCGTCTTGTTCTCCGGCGTGTCGTTCTCGGCTATCGGGTCGAACTCGGCGTTGCCCGACGCCGATATCATGGTGGGCGGGACGCCGCTCGCGATCATCAGTTTCACCACCTCGATGGCCCGCTGGGAGGAAAGTTCCCAGTTCGACGCGAATTTTTTCTTTATCGGCGTCGAATCAGAGTGGCCGACGACGAGGAAGTTGCGGTCCGGGATGTCCTTCAGTGTGGTAGCGAGTTCCTCGATGGCCGTCTTACCTTCCGGCGTCAGTTCGGTCGCTCCGACGGCGAACAGGATGTCTGACGAGAGCGTGACTATCATGCGCCCCTTGCGTATCTTGACCGAGAGCGTCCCGGCGTCTATCATCTTCTTGAGTTTCGCCATGACATTGTTGAATTCGGCGTTCCGTTTCTCGGCTGCCTCCTTCATGCGGCGCAACTGTTCCAATTCCGCCTTGAGCGCCTGTTTTTCCGATTCGAGTTTCGCCTGTTCCTCGGCGGCCCGTTTCGCCTCTTCCTCTTTTTTCGCGGCCAGTTCCTTATTCTGAGCGTCTAGTTCCTCGATGGAGGCGCCCTTTTCCTTCAGTTTCTTTTTGAGGTCGTCATTGAAGGTCATCGCGTCCATGAAGTTCTTGGACATCTCGTCGAATTCTTTCTTGAGTTTGGCCACCTGCGCCTGAAGGTCGGCGACCTCTTTTTTGAGCGCCTCGTTCGCGGCGGTCAGTTCCTCATTGGCCTTTTTCTGGGCGGCCAGTTCATCGACGACCAACTGGTGGGTGCCGCTCGTGACGCAGGATGTCGCCAGCCCTAACACAATGAACAATCCCAACAATCTCGACATGATGCCCTCCTTTTTCCGTTTTCATGGTCGGATGACCGGCGCCATGGTACCGCTCGATGCTCCGCAAGTCAAAAAAACGGGGCGTTTTTTCACTTTTGACTTTGTCGCACTGCGGCGTATAGTCGGCTCGGTAACTGCGAGGTGCCTCGTGTCGCCTGACATCTTCCTGTTCGAAGAGCGCGACGAGCCGGTCCGCTCGATACTTGCCCACTATCTTTCAAGCGGTATGAGTCGCCTTACGCCGCGTGACTCCGAAACGCGACTTTTCCTCACCGACATCCCCGTCATCGGAGCCCCGACCGAGGTCGCGCCCGACCGCACGGTCCACCTTCTGCGTGACGGTACGCTCCTTGTCCGCGGCGTGATCGATGAGGCGCAGGCGATCGTCCACCGCGATATCGCCCGCTTTTCCCTGTTCGTTCATTTCTTCGGCGAGATGCTGGCGATGCAGCGGGCCGGAACGCTTCCCTTCGCCGGAAAGGATCTGGTCCAACGGCTCCTCGCCGCTGTGCCGAAGTTGACGGCCGCCCCGCCCCCGATGATGCGCGGCCCCTTCGCCGACGAACCGGCGGCGCAGCGCGCCGTCGTTGAGGCGGGGAACGCTCTCGTGGCGGCGGGGCTGGTCGATTCCATCTTCGGCAACCTTTCCTGCCGCGTGGACGATACGCTTCTCATCAGCCGTTCCGGTGCTTCGCTCGATGCGCTGGGGCGGGGCGTCGTCGCCTGCCCCCTGTCCGAGGAATGCGGTAAGGGTCGCCGTGCCTCGACCGAATACCCGTCGCACCGTCGTATCGTTACCGGGAGCCGTTATCGTGCCGTGCTTCATGGCCACCCGCGCTGGACGGTGATATGGTCGCTCGCCTCCGAAGACCCGATGTTGTTCGGCCTGCCGGTGGTCGACGGTGAACCGGGATCGGGACTTGCCCGCGTTCTGCCCGATGCGGTCGCCGCGCACGGAGCCGCCGTCGTCCGCGGGCACGGCATCTTCGCCGCCGGGGTCGACGATTTCCGACTCCCATTCGAGACGATGGCGCGGGTCGAGCGCGGTGCTTTCGCCGACTATCTTACCGAAATGTCCTGATCATATCTCATAGGAGACACCCATGAGGACCATCGCGTTGCTGACGGTATCGAACATCTTCATGACCATCGCGTGGTACGGCCACCTGAAGTTCAAGGACAAGCCGCTCATGCTGGTCATACTTGTCTCATGGCTGATCGCCTTTGTCGAGTACTGTTTCATGGTGCCTGCCAACCGCATCGGTCACGGCACCTTCACCGCCGCGCAACTCAAGACGATACAGGAGGTCATCACGCTGGTCGTCTTCGCCGTCTTTTCGGTGGTCTATCTGAAGGAAGAGTTCAAGTGGAACTATCTGGTGGGCTTTTCGCTCATCATCCTTGCGGTATTTTTCATCTTCAAGAAATGGTGAGGGACCGGTCGGTCGCTAGCAATCCAGTTTTATCGTGCAGTCGTACCCGGTGAATTGAGTGCCGCTGTCCCAAGACTGGGCCGCGAATTCTGAATCGATGTCGGGGTTCTGATAGTCACAGTAGGACTGGCTCGCGTGCGGCTCGTTGGCGCAGACCACCGAGTGGAAGCCGGTACATTCGGTCGCGTCGGGCCAGTCGGTGCAGCCGCTGACGACGGTGAGCGTTCCCTCGGCGCACAGACAGGTCGCGGGAGCGCTGTCGCTGTCGGGGGTCTCGATGTCGGTCGGGGTTTCATCGGTCGGAGGCACCGAATCGTAGTCGCTGACCGTGCCGTCGGGGTCGCCGCCGACGCAGGCGCATTGGACACAGGTCTCTCCCATTGCCTCATTGCAGTCTGAATTCTGTTCGCAGTCCTCGCCCTGCTCGATGCTTCCGTTGCCGCAGACCGCCGCCGCGACGCACTGGCAGTTCACGCAGTCCTCGGTCCCGCCGCAGTCGGCCTTGGCCTCGCACTGTTCGGGCGCCGTGATGACGCCGTCGCCGCAGACCGCCGGGGCGACACATTTGCAGTTCTGACATTCCTCGTCGGCGCCGAGACAATCGGCGGTGAGTTCGCAGTCCTCGCCGGTATCGACGGTGCCATTGCCGCAGGTGAGGAGCGCGCATTTGCAGTCCTCGCACTTGTAGAGCGACGGGTCGGATTCGGAGCAGTCGGACGGGGTCTCGCATTCCTCGCCGATCTCCAGCGTACTGTTACCGCAGACGGCGCCCATCTCGACGCAGATGCAGGCGCTGCATTCATACCCTTCGGCACAGCCGAACTCGGCCGATCCGGGATCGCACTGCTCGCCGCCGTTCAACTGGGCGTCGCCGCAACAGCCGCAGTGTATGCAGTTGAACATATCATCGGGATAGAGCGAACGACAGTCGGTCTCGGTCGAGCAGATCGGTTCGTAGGAGACCGGTTCGTCAGCGCACATATACTGGTGGCCTTCTTCGCCGGTCAGCATGGCGCTGAAGGGGGAAAAGTGCTTTATCTGGGCCGTCGCCATGATGGGGTCGCCCGCCATGATGGGATCGCCGGCCATGATGGGGTCGCCCGCCATGATGGGGTCGCCCGCCATGATGGGATCGCCGGCGTTCTCGCGGCCGTAGTGCCAGGTGCCGTCGCGCAGGGTCGCGACGACGAGCGTTTTGCCCGTCGGCACGGTCTGCATGGAGGTGTTGTTGACGCGGATGGAAAGTTCGACATCGAGGTTGAACATCGTGCCACTCGGGCCGAGTTCGTAGACATAACTCAGTATCTCCTCCGAGCCGGGGTAACTCTCCTTTTTCTTCTTGGTGATGGTGATGTCGACATCTTCCTTGAGGGCGCCGGCCGGTATGACCAGTTTGGCGTCGCCCGAGTCGAGTTCGACGGTGCCACCCGACGCGGCGGCGACCTTCTTGCTCGTTTTCTCGATGTCGCTCTCCTTCTTGGTGCAGGTGCCGACCGCGACGAGCGCGAAGACGGCGATAAAAACGAAAAGTTTTTTCATGGGACCCTCCGTTCGGTGCATGATGACCTCCAAACCACCGCGCCGATTATAGAAAAAGAGGAACGGAAAAGCAATGTTTCGATATCTTCCGGATATTTTTTGCCTTTGTCACGATTTTCGAGTATTTTCAACGGGTCGTTACCCACAGGGAGATGTTGCCATGAGCTGTCGCTTTGTTCCCGCGCTTTGCCTTCTTTCCCTCCTGCTGATCGCCTGTTCGTCGTCGTCGCCGGCCGACACCGACACCGACACGGTGGCGGCGGAGAGCGATATCCAGCCGGAGGATACCTGCGGGTTCGACGATCTTCTCCCCGACGAGGACGCCGCGACGGGGAACCCCCTCTTCGACAAGGGGCCGTACGGCGTCGCCATCGGCGATACCGCCGCGAACTTCACCGTGCCGACCGACGACGGCGACTGGGACCTTGAGGAGCACTGGGACGGGAAGGATCATCAGGTCCTGCTCTTCTACCGCTCCGCGAACAACTACTCCAAGCAGATGTTCCAGTCGCGGCTCGTGATGCTTCTCATGAACTCGCCGAAGAATGTCCACTATTTCTTCATTGCCGGTGGCGTGGGTGAAGCGGTAGCCGAGATGCTTGACCCGGTCCGCGCCGAGGCGGAGTCGGCGCTCGATATCATCGACGACCCCGGTCACTGGCGACCGCGGCTTCATTTCGTGACGAAGGGGGCGTCGGAACTCGATAACTGGCTTGCCGACTGGTACAAGAACGGCGCGGGCTATATCCTCGGCATTGACCGCGCCCAGAAGATACGGGGCGTCGGTCTGCCGCTCAACTGGCTCACGCAGGAAGGGGACTTCGAGATGGCGGGCTATGAACCCGCGTATTGGGAATTTGACCTCGAACGCGCGGAAACCCTCGCCGCCGAGGCCGACCCGCTCATCATTACCGGCATCGACGGGGAGGAATTCGAGAGCGAGACGATAACCTTCGAGGTGGAGTTCCCCTCCGCCGCCGAAATGGCCGACCACACCGGACTCGCGGTCGATCTCGAACAGGTCTGTGCCTCGCAGGCGGCCTGCGAATGGGATCGCATCATGCATCTCTATATCTGCGGTCCCGACGATGGCGATACCTGCGGCACCGAGGTGGCGCGCTGGATAACGGCCTACGGGATGGGCGGCCGCTGGGTGACCGACATCACGCCGCTCCTGCCGCTCTTCGCTTCGGGCGGGAAACTCAAGTTCCGGCTCTATGTGTGGGGGTATCAGGCAAAGAACTATCTTTCGTTCCGCCTGACGAAGGGCGGCGATCCGGCGCCGGTCGGCTGGAAAAAACTCTTTGTCGGCAATCCGCGGTTCGACGAGAACTATAACGACCAGTACGCGCCGGTAGCCTTCGATCTGCCGTCCGGGGCGCAGAAGGCGGCCATCGTCGCCTTCATCACCGGCCATGGCAATGGTTCGGAGCAGGCGAACTGCGCCGAATTCTGTCCCTTCGAGTCGATCTTCGTCGTGAACGGCACTCCGTTCGAGAAGGATCACCCCGACGCCGCGACCAATGACGGCTGTCTGTTGCAGGTGGGGGAGGGTGTCGTCCCGAACCAGTATGGTAGTTGGCCGTTCGGTCGCGCCGGCTGGTGCCCCGGTCTCAATGTTTCGCCGTGGGTCGCCGAAGTGACCGATTCTCTGGTGTCGGGCGAGAACACCGTTGCCTTCGAGGCCTACCTCGATGGTGCCGATTATGTGCCGGTCGTCACCGATGCGGGCGGCTACCGTGCCGAGATAAACAGCAGTTCCTACCTCGTGTGGTGGGAGTAGGGGAGAGAGGGGAAGCGATGAGGAAAAGAACGCTCGCGCTCGTGCTTGCGCTTCTCGGCGTGGCCGGTTGCGCCGTGGAGGAGGAGGGGTGCTACACCAACGAGGACTGCGGGGACGGCTGGATCTGCGACACGACGACCGGCGCATGTGTCCCTATCGAAGAATATGATGCCGATGTCGCGGGTAACGAATCGTCCCTGCCTGATACGGTGGACGCCGATGTCCCCTCCGCGGCGGACGATGCGCCGATGACCGATACCGATGCCGCTCCCGAGGCGGACACGGTCGCCGACAACGATACGGTCGTTGATGCCGATACTCTTCCGGCCGAAAGCGACATGGCGACCGATATGGATGCCGATCTGACCGATGACACCGACGATGAAGATGCCGATATAGCGGTCGACGATGCGCCTCTCGTGACAGACGACTCTCCGGCCACGGATGCCGATATCGACACGGTCACCGATACCGTTCCCGACACCGACACTTCATGCACCGGTTGTGCCTGTGAGGATTGTTCGGGGCACGGGACCTGCACGACGGCGAACGGTTATGTCGAGTGTATCTGTGACACCGGCTACGGCGGAGGTTACTGCCAGCAGTGCGACATCGAGTGGCAGGACCACGACGGCGACGGTATCTGCGAGGCCGACGACTGCGCCCATGCCACCGATCCGATAGACGGCTGGCTCGACTGCGGCGACCACGGAACCTGCGACGACTGGGGATTCGAGGCCGATTGCGAGTGCGACATGTATTGGACCGATATGAGCGGCGAGTGCGACTACTGCTTCGGCGCCCCGGAAGACTGCTGAATGGTCAAACAATAAGTCGATCTTGATGGGGCTGTTTTGAAACGCTATCATTTACTCTTTGTTCTAGTGCCGACAGCACTGTTGCTCTGTTCCGGTTGCCGTTTCACGACGGCGGACCCGGTGAAGGGAGAAACGGTGGCCATCGACAAGAAAAGCGGTCTCATGTGGCACAAGTCCGCGAACCTCAACAGGTACCCGTGGCCGGCCGCGAAGAAATATTGCTCCGATCTCTCGTACGCCGGTTATGACGACTGGGAACTGCCTTCGCGCGAAGACATCGTGACGCTCTGGGATCCCGAGGCGAAGGGGCCGAACTCGATGTTCCCTTTCAAATTGGAGCCGGCGAACTATTGGACAAGGGACGAAGAGTTAGTGACCGACCCGACAGAAAAGGCCAAGTTACTCAACAACAGGCCAATGATCGGGCCGACCGAAGAATATATGCGGAAGAACCCCGACTCTTCTTTTGAGGACGACCTGTTCCGTGCATACGCCATCCGTTTCACCGACGGTTCGATGGATGCTTACCGGAAACTTCGCCAATCCTATGTGCTGTGCATGCGGAAAGAATGATCCCTGCGCTTTGATGGCGGCTAGGCGGGTGTTGTAGGTCTCACGGTCTGGTACCCTTTAGAAGGTCATCCAAAGCCGCGCGATCGAGGTGCGCAGGGCGGAGGGCGAAGGAAGAGTGAAAGTAAGGGCCTGTGAAAATAGCCGTATTGACTTTTGTTCCGAGAATGGTAATTTTCTTTAGCCATAATTGACCGGCAGATGGAGACATCTAAATGTTTCGAACAGTTGGTTTTCTTCTGGTCATGTGTTCTCTGTTTTTGTTTGTTGTATGTAGCCAACAACCTTTTGTGTCGGCAAAAAAACTGACCGTGCCCTTGGCAAACAACAACCCCGATGCTCAATGGATTGCAGTCACCACAGAGATTCCCGGCGTTAACGGAGGCGTTTCTGCAGTGGTACGCCAGGGGGACTATATCTATATCGGCGGTGATTTTACTGCTCTTAAGAATGTGCTTGCGAAGAATATCGCACAGTTGCAGATATCGACCGGCATATGGTCACCTGTGGGAAGTGAGCTAGATACCGCTGTGTCAGCTCTTGCCATCGATGCAGAGGGAAATCTTTATGCCAGCGGAACGATGTCGCAACATATTGTTAAATGGGATGGGAGTTCATGGAACACGCTTGGAGGTGTTGTGGATGGCAGGGTAAATCGACTTGTCATAGATGCCGATGGCAATCTCTATGCCGGGGGAGATTTTCTTACTATCGATGATGTTACTGTAAAACATGTTGCCCAGTGGAATGGAGTTTCATGGCAAGCAGTTGGGGGCGGGGTAAAAACAGGTACCGTAAGGGATATCGCTATTGGTAAAAACGGGGAACTTTATGCAGGGGGAGACTTTACCGTTATTGGCAGTATAGCCGCGAAGCGCATTGCCAAGTGGGACGGTTCAGCTTGGAGCCCACTAGGGGAAGGAACGGATGGCGCGGTGAGTAGCCTTACCGTCGACGATAATGGGTACCTTTACATTGGGGGGGAATTTTCAGCCGCTGGCCAAGCAATGGCATATCATGCCGCTAAATGGGATGGCGTTGCATGGAGTTCGTTGAGCGGGAGTTTGTTCTCTGATATAATATCACTTGCTTTTGATGGGAACAATAACCTCTATGCTCTTGGCTATCACGGCATCGCCCGATGGGACGGAGCTTTTTGGGTCCAACTTGAACGGGGTGGAACGCAAGGACAATTCCGTTCTTTGACTTTTGGTCCCGCCGGAGAGGTGTATGTCGTCGGCGAATTTGGTTCTGTCGGAAATGCATGGGACTCAAGCACGGTCGTTACAGCAAGGAATTTTGTTAAGTGGGACGGCACGAACTGGAGTGCCATAGGCAAAGGGTTCGATCAATGGATAGGAACTGTGGTCACCGATACTCTGGGGAATCTTTTTGTTGGGGGACAATTTGCAATGGCTGAGGGTATTACGGCAAACGGTTTGGCCAAATGGGATGGCTCTTCGTGGAGTACCGTAGGCGACTGGACGGCAAGGCCAAATGTTCTCATGTCTGACTCGAGTAATAACATTTATATAGGAGGCTCTTTCGGGCCCCTTAGCGAAACCTTGCCCAATGGCGTGGCCATGTGGGATGGTTCCTCTTGGCATGCCTTGGGTCAGGGGTTGGATTATGATGTGAAGGCTTTGGCATTAGACGCAAAGGGATATCTCTATGCAGGAGGAGAGTTCCACATCGATAAGTGGGATGGTTCCCAATGGCAGTCTCTGAACAGCAGCAGTAGTGGTAGTGGTACGGATTTTGTTATTTCTGCCCTTGCATCTGATGCAAAGGGTAATGTATACGCGGGCGGATATTTTTCATCGATCGATGGTATGGCTGCAAATAGCATAGCTATGTGGGATGGCTCCTTATGGCATACCCTTGGAGATGGCATCAACGGAGAGGTACGATCTATAGCTGTTGACCCTAAGAGCAACCTTGTGTACGCAGGCGGATCTTTTTCTTCCGCTGGCGGCACACCGGCCAACAACATAGCCATGTGGAATGGGTCTTCTTGGGAACCGCTAAGAAATGGCGTCGATAATTATCTGTTTTCCATAGCACTCGATGCGCGAGGTGTCCTATATGTGGCGGGAGAAATTACTAACGCCGACGGTGTGCCGGTAGGGCATATCGCCCGATGGGATGGAAATTCTTGGCACGCAGTGGGCAGTGGGCTCAACGATATGGCGTGGTCCATAACATTTGATAATCATGGGGATCTATATGTGGGAGGGAAGTTTTTTATCGCTGGAAACAAAGTAAGTCCTTTTCTCGCCAAATGGATATTTCTTGCCAACGGAGAATCTTGCGAGATAGGCGACGATTGTAAAAGTGGTTATTGTGTAGAGAGTGTTTGTTCCGAGACACCGAAAGAGGTTGCTGATGATGATGCTATCCTCCTCAACGACGCCGATGAAATGGTTCCTGACGGGTTGTCGGCCGAGATAGATGTCCTTACCAACGAGGAGGAATCTGCCCATGATGACGACATTGCCTTGTCCGATATGATTTCATCTGAAGTCGATGAACCGATCACCGATGCCGACCAGTCGGATACTACGGCTTGTAGTTGTTCAATGGTATTTTGATCATCCCACCCTTATGGCTTCACAGTTGTGAAAAAGATATCTGCGTTGCCGGAACTTGTGTTGCCATCCAAATCGCCCCAGGTTGTTCCCATAACATATATAGTGCCCGACTGGTCAACAGCGACGGAAGCACCAAAATCATTTTCGCTGGTCCCCCACTGCATGATCCATGTGGTGCTGCCATCCGGCTGCCATTGGGCAAGAAAAACATCATATTGGCCTGCATTTATATTGCCATTCAGATTGCCCATGGTGTGCCCGGCAACATAAATAGCTCCTGACATATCAACAGCAACGGAAGTGGCGAGATCCGATGATGGGGTCGGCCAATCATTTCGCCATTCTTGGTCGCCGCTCCCCGACCATTTGGCAAGAAAAACATGCGCATCGTTGATGCGTCCGGTGACATACACGGTGCCTGATCCATCCACTACCACCGATGTGCCATAATCATCATCGGTGGTTCCCTCCTGTTGGGTCCATGCCTTGGTACCATTCGCGTTCCATTTAGTGACAAAAAGATCACTGCTACCCACGGCCACATTGCCATCAAGACTGCCCCAGGTCGTCCCGGTGATAAAAATATTTCCCGCTCCATCCACCGCGACGGAGTAGGCATAGTCATCCGCGTCACTTCCCCACTGTTTGGTCCATATCTTGGTGCCATCAGCGGTCCACTTCGTAAGAAAAATATCCGCGAGCCCGATCTGGGCATTTGTGTTTCCGTCAAGATCACCATCGGTACGCCCGGCAACATATACGGCGCCCGACCCGTCTACAGCAACTTCGTAGCCATCGTCTTCCAAGGTGGTTCCCCACTGCTTGGTCCATGCCTTGCTCCCATCGGCATTCCACTTGGTAAGAAATATATCCGCATCCCCGGTATGGGTGTTACCATCCAGATTGCCATTGGTGTTGCCGGTAACATATATGTTTCCCAAGGTATCTATCGCAACGGATACACCATAGTCTTCAGTGAGAGTTCCCCATTGCTTCGTCCAATCCTTGGTCCCGTCGGCACTCCACTTAACAAGAAAAACATCCATACTGCCGGCACTCGTATTACCGTCGAGATCGCCAGCTGTGTTGCCGGTAATATATATATTACCATCCCCATCCAACGCCATGGAATTGCCGACATCCTGTGATCCGGCTCCCCATTGATGTGTAGACTTATAGGTACACTGAGAATCATTCCAGACATAACTTTCATCGCAAATGAAAAAGCATTCCATCGTGCTGGTCGTGGTGTTGTATGAGGTAATGGTGTCTTGGGGTACCCAGACATCACCGTTCCATGTTTGAGTATAGCTTGAAACGCTGTTCCATAGGGTATGGGCCGGCTTGTCCTCGCAGGTGAAAGTACGAGTACAGTTGTTATCGGTTGTCCAACCATCACAAGTGAAATTGCACGGTACGGTGCCGTCAGTGCCCGTAGTATCGAGAGCTAGATCGCAAGTAGTTTCTTGGCCGAGTTCGCAGATCTCGACGCCGACATGAAGAGCACCATCGCCACAGACGTTATTTGTGCAATCATTTTTACAGACATCGGTATTGTTGGTATTGCCATCGTCACATTTTTCGTCCGGATCGACCACCCCATTGCCACAGAAAGGGATATATGCATCATCGTCTGATTGTAGCTCATCAGGATATGAGTCCTCCTCAAGCGTCTCGTCAGAGAAATCCGCATCGTTTTGATAACTATCATTCAATGAGCTATCGGTCGCCGCAATGGTATCGGTGTCAGTCACCGGATCTTTGTCAAGTAGATTGTCGGTGGCATTCTCACAGGAAGCGAACAGAAGGATCGTAAAGGCAAGCACGAAAGATGTTCTCCTCTCCATCATTATCCCCCCTGTTTTTTCAATATCCTAGCCATGTGCTTATGGTTCAACAACCGGGACGGGCGTGTTCGTATAAACATCCGCGCCGCTGTTGCCATCACCCAATTGACCATAATTATTGATCCCCCAGCAATAAGCTTTCTTTGCCAGTATTCCGCAAGTATGAAATCCATTTGCATCAACGCTTGACCAATCAACTGCTATGCCGACATGAGAAGGTAAGGTGACATAGTATGCTTGACCTATACCGCCGGAACCATCGCCTAGTTTACCTCGGTCGTTATTGCCCCAACAATATAATTCTCCAAATCGTATGCCACAAGTATATCCGCTGCCAGCGGAAATAACCGACCATCCAGACGGATCTCCAATATGCGCAGGGATTATTTCGTTATTGGTGGTCCCATTTCCCAATTCTCCCCCGCTGTTGTTACCCCAACAATAAAGCTCTCCTTCCCGTGTGCCGCCGACATGGGCACCGCTAGCGGAAACGGTCGTCCAATCGGCATCAACGCCGATGCGAACGGGAGATCCACTGTAGAGCAATCCTTCAGCACCTTCCCCCAGCTGCCCAAACTGATTATTCCCAAAGCAGTAAAGTTCCCCGGCATTGATGCCGCAGGTTTGACCCCGACCCGCTGAAACAGATGACCAACCGATATCGGACCCGATCCTTGTCGGAGTACTGGTCACCGTTGTTCCATAGTGATCCTTCCCACCCAAAGTGCACACATTTTTCCTCATGCGGCTAGCTCCATAGTATCCTTTTCCCAGTTTCTTTCAAGTTCCTCCGGGGAGACATAGGAATTCGTGCTGTGTCTGCGTGACCGGTT